>Ga0247676_1000003_pt1:0-287500 | contig 333882 bp, 299 predicted proteins | sample CNK17_metaG_FD_182802 | JGI IMG/M metagenome (GOLD analysis project Ga0247676, IMG submission 182802) | Soil microbial communities from Purdue University Martell Research Forest, Indiana, United States - CNK17 | ecosystem: Environmental > Terrestrial > Soil > Temperate forest > Bulk...
TTCCGGGAGGCTGTTAACGACCTCCGAGAGGCTGTTAACGACCTCCGAGAGGCTGTTAACGACCTCCGAGAGGCTGTTAACGACCTCCGGGAGGCTGTTAACGACCTCCGAGAGGCTGTTAACGACCTCCGGGAGGCTGTTAACGGCCTCCAGGAGTGTGTTACTTGCCCCCTGCCCCGCAGGGTAGGGAAACGCCTCGCTACCACCACTCCTAGAACACTGGGAGAGTTGGATGGCCACCTTTGCGAAAACTGCTTTGACGCTGATTCTCATCGCCGTCGTCTCGGCATCGGCTGCCGGGCAGACCCCGCCACCCGTGAAGCAGGAGATCGTCGTTACCGCGGCGCGGGAGGAGCAGCCGCGGGATCAGGCGTGCGCGGCGGTCACGGTGCTCGATCGGCAGGCCATCGAGAGGCTGCCGGCGGAGTCGCTGTCCGAGGTGCTGGCGTTCGTGCCGGGCGTGACGATGATGTTCGACAGCAGCGCCAGCGGCGTGCCGATGATCACCTCGCGCGGATTCTTCGGCGGAGGGGAAGTCGAGTACGTGAAGCTGATCGTCGACGGCGTTCCGGTCGGCGATGCCGAATCGGGGAACGTCGACTGGCGGAGTTTTCGTGCCGAGGACATCGAGAGGATCGAAGTGCTGCACGGGCCGGGATCGTCGCTCTACGGCGACACAGCGCTCGGCGGCGTCGTGCAGCTCTTCACGCGGCAGCAGCCAGGCAGCGGATCGAGCGGCGAGCTCCATCTGAGCGGCGGCAGCTTCGACACACGCAATGCCAATCTCGGCTACCTCACCGACCTCGGCGACATGCGCCTTGACGTTCGCGCCGACACCGCCGATACCGGCGGCTTCCGCGCACACGCCGGCAACAGCAACCGCGGCCTGCAACTGGCGCTGCTCCGATTTGGCGAGCACGCCCGCTGGCGATTCGATGCCGCCGGCGACCGGAAGGACCGGCGCGAGCCGGGTCCGCTCACGTTCGCCGAGATCGGCAACGACCGGGAGCAATCGAATGCGCTTTTCCGCTTCGACCGCGAGCAGACCGACCGCTATCGCCTGGCCGCCGCGTACGACTCATTCGGCGCCACCCCGTCGCACGTCACCGTGTACGGACTGGAGCGACGCAGCGACAACCTGCGGACGCTTCTGCTGGCGCCGGGCTTCGGCACGAGCGCCTTGCGCGCGCTGACGACGAAGGCGGGCGGCGCGACGTTCGAGGTTTCCCGCGAGTTGGCCGGAGGAACGCTCCGCGCCGGAGCGGACCTGGAGCGCGCCTCGATCTCCGGCCGTTACTCGTCGGTCGGACCAGCCGGCGAAACGCTCGGCCTCGCCGCTTCCGAGGATGGAAGCCGCGACCGCCTGGGAACCTTTGTGACCGGAGGATGGAGCGTGTGCGCGCGCTGCCGCCTCACGGCCGGACTTCGCCGCGACGATCTCCGCGACGACTTCAGTGCTGCAACTCACGGGGCCACGTCACGTCGCCACGACGCCTCGGCCTGGTCGCCGCGCGCGGGATTGAACGTGCGCCTCGGGTCGGCGGCCGAACCGGTGTCCGCCTTCGTGCAGGTTTCGAAAGCCTTCAAGGCGCCGACGCTCGATCAGCTCTTCGACCCGCGGCCGTACCCCAACGGGAGAGGGGGAACGTTCACCATCTCCAATCCCGATCTCCGTCCGCAGCGCGCCCGCAACATCGAGGCGGGAGTGGGAAGGACGGCTTTGGGCAGCGAGTGGTCGCTCGTGGCCTACCGGATGACCGTGACTGACGAGATCGACTTCGACCCGCAGACGTTCACCTATCACAACATCGGCAGCAGCCTGCATCGCGGCATCGAGGCGAGCGTTGCGATGGAGAAAGAGGCGCGGATCTCCCCCACCCTCACCTACGCCTGGACGCGCGTCGCCGACACGACCACGCCTTATCTCCAGCTCAAGAACATCCCCGAGCACGTCGCGCAACTCCTCGTGCACGCGCGCATCACGGCGACGACGCGCGCCGACCTGACCTACCGGTGGACGCACGGAATGACGCTGGACGATGCCGGCCAGTTCGTCGAGCCCGATGTCTCCCGTGTCGATCTCCGCATCGCGCACGACCTCGGCAAGCTACGTCTGCAAGCAGACCTGCTGAACGCGCTCAATACGCACTACAACGAGTTGGGCTATGTTCTGCTCGACTTCAAAGGACGCCCGACGCCGTTCGGTTTCCCCGCGCCGGGAAGGACGCTACGTCTTGGTGCAACCTGGGTCTTTTGATATGTCTGCGGAAAGGCTTTATCCGCAGATGACGCAGATGAAACGCAGATAAGGCGGGGTAGGGATTTCGAGTCCTCTGACACTCCTAACGTGAAGGAATCAATCATGTCGACGACACGCGTGCTCTTTCTGTCGTTTGCTCTGACGGCACTCCTCCTCGGATGCAAAGGTCCCGCTCCCGAGACCGCTACGACATCGACGACGACAACGTCTTCGACGGCAACGACGTCGTCGACGACGACGTCCACCGCCCCTCCGGCCTTCCCCTCCATTCCGCCGGTCGTGATCAGCGGCAACATCCCGACGACGGTGCCGATCCCGCCGAACCCTCCGCCCAACGCGACCTCCGAACAGTTCCGGCCCTACTTCGACTGGTTCTCATGGGAGAGCTTCATCGCCCTGAGCTGGCCGGCCTCGGGTGCCGGGCGCGGCAATCCCGATCAGCCGAACAACCCGAGCGTCTTCACCGGCATGACCAACTCGACGCCGGTGACGTGGGGAACGTACAAGGCCAACTGGGAGCTCTTCGATCAGTACGACAAACGTCCCACTCCCTGGAATGACTACAACTCACCGTACGCTCCGGCGCTCTGTCCGCAGGCGAAGCAGACCGACAAGCAGTTGCTGATGGTCACCAAGGGCGATACCGAGCTCTCCGACGTCAACCAGGCCTTCTCCTTCCCGCTCGTCGATCAGTCGAGCAACTTCGTCTACTTCGAAGTGCGCTACAACGAGCAGCAATACAACTGGATCCGCGGGGCGGACAACAGCCCGAACACCTGGCTGTACCTGATGAAGAACCTCCCGCCCGGCACGGTGGTCTCGCTGCCGCCGAACCCGCAGAATCCGGCCGACTCGATCATGATCAAAGCGGCCTGGCGAAACATCAGCGGCATGCAGAACAAACTGCGCCAGCGCTACTACACGGTCAACGCCTGGGTCTACAACTCCCAGACCCAGCAGTGCACGCAGCAGCTCATGGGACTGGTCGGCTTCCACATCGCCCAGAAGACCAGTCTCTTCACCGAGTGGATCTGGTCGACCTTCGAGCAGGTCGACAACGTACCGCCGAAGGTCGACAACGTACCGTCGTCATTCAACAACGGCACCGACAATCCCTCGACCGGAACGCAGGGGTTCGCCAACCGGCCGACCTACACGGCTCCCGGACAGCTCCCTCCCACTGCGACGCCGACGCAGGTCACGCGCCTCAATCCGATCCCAACCACCCCTCCCGGCGCATCGACGGTCGACGTCAATAACACCTTCCACGCCGCGCTGCCGAAGAGCTCCATCTGGCAGTATTACCAACTGGTGATCACGCAGTGGCCGACGAATCCGGGGCAGTTCAAGGCTCCGGCGAACCGCGGCGTCTATCCGCAGGACTGCGGCGGCGCGTTCCCGGTCAACGGCGCGGTGAATACGACTCTCGAGACCTACTTCCAATCATCCCAGCTTGCGGTGGGGGCCTTCGGCAACAGTTGCATGTCGTGCCACTACAACGCCGGCACCGGACTGCGCGACTTTAGTTGGGGTCTGGCCCGCCGGCCGCATCAGGATGCCCCTCCTCCCTCCACGTCGAAGATGAAGGCCACCGCGCAGACCGCGGCAAAGTAAGGAGCGACCAATGTCCAGCAGCAATTGGTGGATGTTTCACGGCGACCCCGCGCACACGGGGGAGGCAACCGGCAGTGCCATCAACAGCGGGAACGTGGCCGGGCTGACGCTGACCCAGTCGATCAACGTGAACGGATCGATCCTCTCCACACCGGCGGTCGTCGACGGCTATGTTTACTGCGGTCTGGCCAACAGCCTCGCGGCCGCCGCGCAGAACGGCGGGCAATTCATCAAGGTCAACCTGAATACGGGGCAGACCGAGGCAACGTACAACTGGAACATCGACCCGAAGGAACGCGACACGCATGGATTCTGCGGCATGGGCTGCACGCCGGCAGTGACCGGCGGGAAGGTCTACTTCAGCGCCTTCGACGGAAAGCTCTACTGTCTCAACCAGTCCGACCTCACTCTGGCCTGGGTGACCGACCTCCGTTACGCCGACATGCCGCACAACCAGCCGGTCACGAACGATTTCGCCGCCGCCGGTACGCAAGCGAAGGCCTCAGGCTGGTCCTCCCCTCTCGTGGCCGGCGACCGCGTCTACGTCGGGATGGGTGAGGGGGAGAACTCGTTCCTGTACGGCTTCGTCTATTGCCTCGATGCCAATAGCGGCAATGTGATCTGGATCTACTGCACGTGCCAATACGTCGACGGGACGAACAACCTGCCGAACCAGCTACCTGCCGAGACCATCCGTCAGTCTCTTCCGTCCGGATTCACAACGTTCGATGGCCAGCCGGTAGCGAAGGGAGCGTCGGTCTGGTCGGGCATCGCCCACGACCCCGATCTCGACGCACTCTACTGCGCCACAGGAAACCCGGTGCCCGATGATGAGTTGCCGACGCTCGGCTACACCAACAGCGTGCTGGTGCTCTCAGCCAGCACCGGGGCGTTCAAGGCCTGCATCCAGATTCCGGCGGAGACGAGCTATCGCTCCAGCGACATCGACATCGACATCGGCGGCGCTCCGACGCTCTGGCAGATCAACGGCCGCAAGGTGGTCGGCATCGGCTGCAAGAACGGCTGTTTCATGACCTTCGACGCCAATACCTTCGAGATCATTGCCACCCGGCAACTGCTGCCGTTCATGAACGACGGCAGCCAGATCCCGACCGTCGATCCGCACGGGGTCGACGATCCCAGCCAGCCGTTCCCGGTCCTGACGAACGACCAATCGAACCAGACCCAGGGCGAAAACTTCCACGGCACCTACAGCACGGCAGCGCTCTGCTCATCGCAGCAGAAGGTCTTCATCGGCGTCGGAGGGAACAACTATCACTACATCTGCTCCGGCATCGATTCGGAGAGCACGCCGTTCATCCGCGCTCTCGACTGGTCGACGCTGGCCGATGGCTGGGCCCTCGACAACGGCGACCCGAAAAAGTACGCGGTGGCCGCCGATCCGAACAATCCGCTCTACAAGATGGCCGGCGAGAGCGGCATCAGCGTTCCGGCGGTGGTCAACGACGTCGTATTCATGTCGACGACGCGCGTCGCGCTCTACGCCTTCCGCGCCGCCGACGGGAAGCTGCTCTGGAGCGACGTGTCGAATTTCGGCGCGCAGACCGGCGGCATGAGCGGCGGCTACGGCTACTGCATGGGGCCGGCCATCGCCGGCAACTTCGTCGTGGCCGGCGCACTGGTTCAGGGAGGCAACGGCGGCGTGTTGAACATCTACGCGCTGCCGTCGTGAGCGCTCATGCTGCGGATCATCCTCTTAGGCGTTCTGGCCGGCCTCGACAACCTGCAGGTTGCCGCGGCCATCAGCATGACGCCGCTGACGCGGATGCGGCGAGCCCTCTTCGCGCTGGCGTTCTGCGCCTGCGAGATCTCCACGCCGCTCATCGGACTGCTGCTCATGAACCTGCTGCGGGTCCGCTTCGGCCACTGGATCGATCGCATCGCGCCGCTGATCCTGGTCGGCTGCGGGGCGGTCATCATCTATCTTGCGTTACGGGACAACGACCAGTTGGAGAAGCTGGTCAACAACCGCTGGACGCTGGTCGGCCTGCCGCTCTCGCTCTCCTTCGACAACCTGCTCATCGGCGTCAGCCTGGGCACCTTCGGCTATCCCCTGCCGCTGGCGGCGATGACCGTCGGCAGCGTGAGCGCCTGCATGTGCCTCTTCGGCATCGCCGGCGGCACGCGTATCCGCCGCTGGATTCCCGCCCACGCCGAGATGATCAGCGGCCTCTATCTGATCGCAATTGCCGCAATGATGTGGATCGACCCCCGAACCTGAAGAAACGAAAGAGGAGGAATCCCCATGGCCACATCTTTCCAGACCGACATCGCGCCGATGTTTGCGCCGTTCCAGGCGAACATGATGTGGCGTTTCAACCTGGCCGACTACGACACCGTGAAGACGAATGCGGCGATGATCTACGGAAGACTGACCGGGACGACCGGGAACCCGATGCCTGCGCCGCCGATGCCCCCGCTCGATCCGTCGCTCATCGCACTCTTTCAGCAGTGGATGACGGAGGGATGCCCTCCGTAGCCGGCTTCTTCCCATCGCGATCGAACCACCACATGGTGGCCGAGAGCAGCATGAGCGCCGAGAAGACGCAGTGACTCCGGATCACGTTTCTCAGCGAAGCGGGCAGCGCGAGCTTCCCCAAAACAACAAAACCCTCTGTCTCCAGAGGGTTTGTTGTAAGAGCTCTATAAGACGCCTATCAGTATCCGTACGCTGATCATGCCGTAAGTTGACTGACCGGAGGCTGGTGACGTCAGGTCCGCCCGTATCTGATGATTTTGATGGAGTTACCGTGTTTCAACGTGTGCTCGACCCGTGCGCCCGCACAAAAAGATCACAATGAACGGTGATGTTGAACACATTAAGAATGGAAGATTTGCCTGGGCAAGAACACAAACTTCTTTTCTTAAGTCTTGACTGCCGGCATGACTGGCCGTAATGTCAGTGCCGTGCCAAAAATTCAAGAACTGTGGTGGGCTATTTAATGTCGTTTGCCTTTTTCTGATAGGAGATGAAAATGTTCAATCCTCTGGGCTTTGCAAGTTCGTCGGTGCTCCAGGCCGAGCCAATCGGCGGCGGCTGTGAATGCACCTGTATCTGCTCCGGAACCGTGACGGTCAGCGTCACTGTCTATTTCGATGTCGCGATGAGCCTGAACCTCAGCTAGGCGCCGGCACATCCGTAACCACTGCCGGCTTGCCGGCCGGCAGCGGATCTCCTGGCGCTCCGGGAAGGGCTGCTTCGCGACGGCGCACAGTCCACCGCAGTTTGTTCCGCAAGCTGCCGCAGGCTCCTTCCCGGCGCGCCTATTGTGGCTGAACTGAGATGAGAAACGAATCTATTTCCCATTCAACGTCATGAAAACCAAAGATCAGGCACCTTCGTTACTGCTGACCGCCAGGAAGTTATCGCCCCTGCTTCGTCCAAGGCGGCTGATGCTCTTCTTCGCTGCCGTCCTCCTGCTCCTCAGCCTCGGCCTCGATCTCATCGCCCCGTTGCTGCTGAAGCAGCTCATCGACACGACACTCGGCAAACGCGATCTGCATCTTCTCAACGCCATCATCGCCGCGTTCGTCGGCCTGTACTTCGTGCGCTTCGGCGCCGACCTGCTCAGCGGAAGGCTGCGCAACCGGTTCAACGAAGGCCTTCTCCTCGATCTGCGGCGGCTTCTGTTCCGGCACGTCCAGACTCTCTCCAGCCCCTTCTTCGCCGGGCAACGCTCCGCCTATCTGGCGTCGCGGATCCTGAACGACGCTGCCCTTCTCAGCGCGCAAATGATGGCCATCTTCCTGGGCGCGCTCAGCAGCAGCCTGCTGCTGTGCGGCTCCGTCGCCATCGTGTTCTGGTTGAACTGGCAGCTCGCCGTCGTGCTCTGCCTCGTCGGCCCTGTCCTCGTCTTCCTGACCCGCCGGTTCGGGCAGCGCACGCGGCACGCCACCGAGGAGGCGCAGGAACGGGGTGCCACTCTGAACGCCGGGGTCCAGGAGAGCCTGGCCGGGATCGGCCTGATCCAGTCTTACACGCTCGAGGAGTATGCAGAGAAGCGGGTCGGCGCGGAGATGGAAGGATTGCGCGCGATCGGGGTGCGGCAGGCGGATCTGACGCTGACCCATCGCACGGGCGTCATCATGATGACGTCGCTGGCCGGACTGGCGGTGCTGTGGTTCGGGAGCCGCGGAGTGGTCTCGGGAGAGCTCACGCTCGGTGCGTTGATGGCCTTCCTGGCGTACGCGGTCAACGTCTATCGGCCGGTGCAGGACCTGGCCTCCCTCAACCTGATCGTGCAGTCCGCCAAGGTGGCGGCCCGGAGGATCTTCGAGATTCTCGATACACAGCCGACGGTCCGGGAGGCTCCGGACGCGGTGCCGATCGTTCAACCCGTGCGGGGGCATGTGAAGTGCTCGAGCCTCTCTTTCGCCTATGAGGAGGGAAAGGACGTCCTGTCGGACATCAGTTGGGAAATCCAGCCCGGGACCAAGGTCGCGCTGGTCGGGCACAGCGGGGCCGGCAAGACGACGATGCTGAACCTTCTTCCTCATTTCCACGACCCGCGCATCGGTTCCATCGAAATCGACGGGCAGGACATCCGGCGGCTCACCCTCGACTCGCTCCGCAAGTCGATCGCCGTGGTATCGCAGGAGACCTTCCTGTTTTCCGGCACGATTCGCGACAACCTCCTCTGCGTTCGCCCGGACGCCACCGAACAAGACCTCGAGCGCGCGCTGGAAGGGGCTCATCTCAGCAGCTTTGTCGAGAGCCTCCCCAATGGATTGAACACCGAAGTCGGAGAGCGGGGCGTGCGATTGTCGGGAGGCGAGCGGCAGCGGCTGTCGATTGCCCGCGCGCTGCTCAAGGATGCTCCCATCCTCCTGCTCGACGAGGCCACTTCCTCTCTCGACAATGTCGCCGAAAAACAGATTCGGGCCGCCATCGGAAGACTCCTGGAGTCCGGAAAGACCTGCTTCGTGATCGCGCACCGGTTGAGCACGATTCGAGACGCCAACTGGATCCTGGTGCTCGAAAAGGGGCGCCTGGTGGGACAGGGCACTCACGCCGATCTCTACGGCGCGAATGCCACCTATGCACGCCTCTTCGATGAACAGTACGCGGGAGACGGCGGCAGCGCGCCGACCGCGGTGGCGCTGAAAAACGTGCAGGAGTTTGTCCTCAATGACGGCTCGCGGCAGAGCCGCGTGGTCGTCCACACGGCGGACGGCGGCCAGAAGAGAGTCGAAATCCGGTCGGCGTAGGCCCTTTGCGAAAGATTGCGAGGCGTTCATGGACATGAATCTCGAAACCCAGGTCGCTGTTCCACCGATGTTTCATCGCTACGACAGAGACGAATGGATGCTGCTCTACGATCCGCGCAATTCCATCGTCGTGCGCTCGAACCAGCAGGGCCTCGCGGTGGTGGAGGCCTTCATGCGCCATCCCATTCTGCGCGACGCCATCCAGTATGTCGCGGAGTCCTACGCAATGGGCTTCGAACAGGTCGCCAAGCCGGTGATCGACTTTTCCGTGCATCTCGTCAATGCGGGGTTCCTGCACATCGGCGAGTACAAGGCAAAGCAGATCATCGAAGTGGAAAACGACAAGCTCGATCCGCCCGAGAGCCTCTATATTCAGAACACGGAGCGCTGCAACCTGAGCTGCGTGTACTGCTACAACAGGGAAGAGCGGACCTACTTCGTCAAGGAACATCGCGAGATGTCGACGGAGCAGATGAAGTGGGCTCTCGATCAGATGGCCGATTTCGGCATCCCGCAATTCAATTTCTGCGGCGGCGAGCCGACGCTGCGCGACGACCTTCTGGAGGTTGCCGCGCACGCCCGGTCGCTGGGTCGTTACGTGTGCCTGGTGACCAACGGTCAAAAGGATACGGACGAGTTCACGCGCGAGGCGGCGCAGCTCTTCGACGTGATCTGGGTCAGTCTCGACAGCCATGTCAAAGAGACCGCCGAGAAGCACCGCGGCAAGGGCTCGTACGACCCGGCCATGAACTGCATTCGCAAGCTGGCCAAAGTCCCCGGGCGCAAGGCCAAGCTGACGGTCAGCGCGGTGGCCTCGCACCTCAACTGGCAGGATCTCTCGGATTTCCGCCGCATCTGCCTCGAAGAGATCGGCGTCGACCGCTTCCGGGCCACGACATATTCCGCGGGCTGTGCCGCCTCGTCCGAAGCGCACTGGCCGCTGCAGCCCCCGCCGTTCGTCAAGGACCCGAGCGTCGCCTTCCCCGGCGAAGTCGACTTCTCCGACCTCAACGAATTCGACCGCATTCTGGTCGAGTACGATGTAGCCCGCGAACGGCTCAGGCAGCCCGCCGGAATGCGCAATCACTGCGGCGTCGGCAAGGGTGAGATGGCGATGCTCTCGAACGGCGACCTTTTTCCCTGCCAGCTCCTCTGCTTGCCGCAGTACCTGGTCGGCAACATCTTCGAGCAGCCGATCCGGGAGATGTTCTACGGCTCCCCGTTGCTGAAAGAGCTCCGCGCCCTGACGGTCGACACGCTGCCGGGGTGCGCCACCTGCGACGTCAAGTACGTCTGCGCCGGCGGCTGCCGCGCCAGTGCGCTGGACACGCACGGCAGCATCACGGCCCACAATACGTATCACTGCAGTTTCTATCACCGCCTGGCGGTAGACGCCCTGTGGCACGACGCCATGATCCCGGTGCAGAGGATCACGGAGGCCCGCACGGCATTTCAGGAGAAGGTGGCGGCGGCCCTGGCGGAAAAGCAGGCCCAGGCCGCCTTGTAGCCGCGCTGCCCGACCATGGATCGAGAGGATTGGCAATTCAGATGACAAAAGCCATCGTTCTCCGCGAGTTGCTGGATGCAATCCTGAGCCGCAAGCTCCTCTGGATCACCGTGCTGTGCTGCCTGCCGATTCCCCTTTGCACGCTGGTCAACCAACATACGTTGCTGCAGTTCGCCGCGTATCAGGCGCGCGCCGAAGCCGATTATGGGAAATCCCTCACCGGCATGGTCCCCGCCGATCAGATCGAGGTGAGGGCATTCCGCCCGAAGCCGGCCCTGGCGGCCCTGGCCTTCGGGCTCGAATCGGTCCTGCCGAACATGGTGCTGCTGCGGCGTGACGGGATGAGTGTCGGGCAGGGGCAATCCCAGGAGAACCCGGTGATCAATCTCTTCGGACGGATCGACCTGCTGTTCATGGTTCGTTTCGTCCTGTCGCTGGCCGCCATCGTGCTCACCTTCGGCGCGATCTGCGGAGAGAAGGAGCTCGGCACCCTCAGCCTCATCTTCTCGGGTCCGGTCCCCCGCGACAGCGTGCTGCTCGGCAAGTACCTGGCAGCCTCGATCATCCTCATCGTGCCATTTCTGTTCTCGCTGCTGCTGACCGTGCTCCTGATGCAGTTCCAGGGCAGCGGCGTGCTGGCAAGCGGCGAGGCCTGGATGAGGATCGTGTGCATCTTTTTCCTTTGCATGCTCTACCTGATGGCGTTCATGGGACTGGGCATCCTGGTCTCCAGCTCGACCTCCCGGCCGCTGGTGGCGATCACAGTGCTGCTCTTCCTCTGGGCCGGTCTTGTCGTCGTCCTTCCGCAGAGTGCCGGCCTGTTGTCCGAACAGTTGCTGCCGGTCGAAAGCACCGAGAGCTTCCTGTTCAAGAAAAACCTGCTTGCCCAGGAGCTCGATCGCAAGCGGGCCGCCGAGCTGGAGCCCTTCCTCAACGATCCGAACTATGACGCCATCCGGGCGCCCATCGCCATGAAGTACTCCGTCGAGCTGACGAAGGCGGAAGCGGAGATGGACCAGGACTATTCGAACCAGCGGCGCGCGCAGTTTCGGCTCGCCTCCGCGCTCGCTTCCCTTTCGCCGGTGACGCCCCTCACGGTCGGAGTCACGGCCGTGGCAGGAACCGGGGTACCCCAATCGGATCAGTTCATCTCCGCCATCGACCGCTTTCAGGCCGAGGTAAATGACAAGGTGTTCTCGCAGGGCTACCGCGACGTGTTCCCCGGCGGCCGTGCCTCGCTGCAGGTCAACCTTCTGGCATTGAAGGATATCCCGCGTTTCGAGCTCACTGCTCTTCCTTTGAACGTACTCCTCCGGAAAATCGCTGCTCCGGTCGGGCTTCTGATCCTTGCCAACGCCGTTCTCTTCGTCTTTGCCTACCTCCGTTTCCTGCATTACGAGGTTACTTGACTGATCGGAGTCGTCTATGAAAACAAAAGCCAAAAGCAGTCTTGCCATTTTGCTCGGTTGCCTGGTCATGCTCATCGTGTTAGCCGTTCAAGCCGCGACGGCGGCGCGTGCCATCCCGTGGAAGAAGGGGGACAAATTCTCCTTCCAGTTGCAGAAGGGATCGTCCGCGAAGGTCACTCAAGTCACCGACGTCCGCGGCGCGGTGATCTCGCGCAGCCTTCCTGACTGGCAGACGGTGCAGGTCAAGGACATCGCAACGTGCGAGGGGAAGAAATGCGTCCTTCTTCAGATCGACCGCGACGCTCCGCCGCCCGAGCCGAAGCTCAAGAACGAGAAGTTCACGGAACAGATCGTCGCGGGCATCGACCAGGAGACGGGGAACGTGCTCTCCATGAAAACCACGCTCAGTGGTGCCGGCTCGGTGAGCACGAGCACGCAGAGCGCCCTCTCCAGGACCATCACGGTCGGAGATTTCTTCGGGCCCTGGATGCTGGACGTCGATGACAACTACAAGCGCTCCGCGAAGAACGACAGGGCGACGTCGAGTCTGGAGACCATCGGGCGCAAGAAGTATCAGGGGCATGACTGCTTCCTGGTGCGAAAGACATGGGCGTTCCAGGAGGGGCCGACGGTCAAGCTCACGTATTGGGTGGACGTGAAGAGCCGCTTCGCGGTGCGGATCGAGGAAGACGGCGGTCGTATCCTGGAGCTCTCGAAAGATCGAGGCTGAACCATGCTCAACAAATTCATCGGCAACTATCGGCTTTCCAACTTCCTGGGGCACGGCGCGGGGATCGAGGTCTACCGGGCCACGCGCGCGGATGCGCCGGAGACCCGTTATCGGGTCAAACGGGTTCTGCGCAACGGCGTCGCCGGCAAGGACTTCTTCGACGCCTTCGTCGCGCTGGCGCAAAAGGTGGCTCCCCTCGAGCATCCGAAGGTCCTTCGGATCACCGAGATCCTCTTCGACGACACGTCCGCCTATCTGGTGGGCGAGCACATCCAGGGACAACCTCTTTCCCTGCAGTCGGAGCCCAACGGCATCATTCCCATCCCTCATGTGCTGGGCTTCTTCAAGCAGACCGCGGACGCGTTGGCCGCGGCGCACGCGGTGGGACTCCTCCACGGGGGCGTCACCGCGGAGCACGTCCTCTGTTCGCACGAGAAGCAGGTCAAGGTGGAGGACTTTGGCCTGGCGCCCGTCCTGCGAGACCTCGGCCTCCTCGGCGGTGAGATTCCGGCCGGCTATATCGCTCCGGAGGTCGCCGCCGGCAACCCGCCCAGCATCTCCTCGGAAGTTTTCTCCCTCGGCGCGCTGCTCGTACACCTGCTGATCGGGCGCAGTCCGGACCCAGTGATGGAGGGGAAGGATTCGCTGGCCAGCCAACTGCAGGAGATCCGCCCCGCACTTCCGGTGCGCCTCCTCGAACTGGTGCGGCGCCTGACCGCGGCCAACCCCGAGGAGCGGTTCCGCACCGTGGACGAACCGCGCGACCTTGCCGCCGATTGCATGGAAGATGGCCGGCTGGTTCCCATCGAGATCGGCAAGGCACTCTCCGGAACGCCTTCGGCGCGGGTCGTATCTGCCGAGCCAGACCGGTCGTTCAGCGATTGGCCCGAGATGGTCCTGATCCCGGAGGGGAGCTTCCGGATGGGGAACGGCGGGCGAAAGAACGAGAGCCCGGTGCGGGAGATCGATCTTCCCGCGTTCAGGATGGCCGCGTACCCGACCACGAACCGGCAGTACCGGCGGTTCTGCGACGAGACGGGCTATCCCCGTCCCGAGGACCCACCCGGGTGGGAACGTTATTTCGAAGACTACCCGGATCGTCCGGTCGTCAACGTACGGTGGTCGGATGCTCCGAACTATTGCAACTGGCTGAGCAAGCTCACCGGTTTGGAGTATCGTCTGCCTACCGAGGCGGAATGGGAAAAGGCGGCGCGCGGCGGACTGGAAGGCGAAGCCTACCCCTGGGGGGGCGAGGATCCGGACGGGCGTGCACATTTCGGTGGCCGAGCCTATGCCTGGGAAATTGAGATGCAGGGGCCGCAGACTCGCCGGGTGGCCTCCTTTGCACCCAACGGCTATGGCCTCCACGACATGGCTGGGAACGTCTGGGAGTGGTGCCACGACTGGTATATGCCTTATGGGACTCCGCAGCCACGCGGTGGCATCTTCCGAGTGGCGCGCGGTGGAAGCTGGAGTGTCGAAAAGGATGCGATTCGTTGCTCGTTCCGAATGAGTCTCTACGCCAAAACTTGTGACGTCTTTACCGGTTTCCGCTGCGTATGCGCCGTCTAGCGAAGAAGGTCAGAGGGCGGGGCATGGACGGATGGCGGAGCCTTGCTGTCCTCTTCCTCATCTTCGTACTGTCGGGGTGGCAAGGGTCGAATCTGTTGGCCCAGGAGGGACCAGTCAGCGGGACCGAGGCGCAGCGGCGGCTTCTGGAAGTGCGCCACCGCCAGGTAGATCTGAGCGCCGGACGGGCTGAGTTCCTCAGGACCAAACAGCTCTTCGAGCAGGGGCTGACTTCCGTAGCCGAGGTCGAGCGCGCGCGCGCCCGCCTGGACCAGTTCCAGATCGCCTACCAGGAAGCGCTCCTCAGCCTGGTCAGCTTGCAACCGCGGGTGGCGATCGAAGAGGCTGTCAAGTACCAGGACGTCCGGGGCCGCAAGTTCGTCCGCCTCACCGTCGCCAACGTGACGCCGGCGTTCGACGATCAGCAGTTCAAGCTGCTCAATAACTTCGAGGGGGCGCAGCCGATCCCGCAGGAGCTCCGCACGAGGAACGTCCGCGACGTGTTCGTCTCTCTCCAGGATCCGGGCGGCGAGGGCGTCACTGCCGGAACCACGATCGGCTTGCCGTACGAGCAACGAGTGCCGGAGCTCATGTTTGGAACGCGGCGGACCCTCGTCTTCCAGTTGCTGCGGGACGTGCCCAGCGTCATCGTTTCGATGTCTTACCTGGGCCAACATCGGGATCTGGCCATCCAACTGCGGCAGGCGGACTCCGGGAGCGCGATCAACGTCAGCACCACGCAGATCTCCCAGGAGGCCGACCTGGGCGGCCGGGTTACCTATCCTCTGCGCCTGGAGCGGTCGAGCGTCGATGTCCGCAGCTTCGGTCTGATGCTCGTGGGGCTGCCTCGTCAAGTCAACTACAGCTTCGTCGATCCCGGAACGCAGGCTCGGCTCTCGCGACTGAACTTTCCCGCCGGCGTGGGACTGCAGAACCTTCAGCTTCAGCTCTTCCTCCCCGATCAGGCGACGCAGGAGGTCGTCATCGACCGGCCGCTCGAATTCTGGGTCATCGCCTCGGAAGAAGGTCGGCAGCTCGATCTGCCGCCAAACGGGACGTTCAGCCGCGAAGTGCTCGAACGGAGCGGCGCGGGGGCCTTGCACCTCACGCTCATCCCGCGAGGCACAGGAAAGATCGATGTCACAGCCAAGTCCCTGTTTGCGGAAATCCAGGTAGGGCAGACCGTGCAATCCACGCTGACGGTGCGCAACACCGGGACGCGACGGCTGGATAATATCTGGCTGCGCGCCGATGCCCCCACGGGTTGGAAGGTGAGTTTCACGCCGGCGCAGATCACCGCCCTCGGCCTGCGGGATGAGATCACCGCGCAGATGACCATCCAGCCGCCGGCCGACGTCGCCGTGGGGGACTATGAGCTCCGAATCAAGACCGAGAGCACTGCCTATGACCGGCTCATCCCCTCGGAGAACAAGGTCTTCCGAGTGAGCGTCACCGCGAAGTCCAGTTCACTTTTGTTCGGCCTGGTCCTCATCGTGGTGGTCGTCGGCGTCACCGGAGCGGTCACCGCGGCGGTCCGCCTGACGCGGCGCTGAAGCATGAGGTCCGAATGATCGTCGCTGAGAAGCTCACCAAGCGGTACGACAACGGCGTCCTGGCGCTGGATGGTCTCGACTTGAGAATCGCCCCAGGCGAGGTCTACTGCCTCCTCGGAGCCAACGGCGCCGGTAAGACGACGACGATCAACCTCTTCCTGGGCTTTATCGAGCCCACCGGGGGAGTGGCGCGGATCAACGACATCGACGTGAAACGGGAGCCATTGAAGGCGAAGAGATTTATCGGGTTTGTCTCGGAGAACGTCCGCCTCTACGGCAACCTCACCGCGCGCCAGAACCTGCACTTTTTCGCCGAGCTGAGCGACAAGGCCAAGACCACCCGCGAGGACTACTACAAGGTTTTGGACTACGTCGGTCTGCCCAAGGACGCGTTCGAGAGGAAAGTGCGGGAATTCAGTAAGGGAATGAGACAGAAGGTCGGCATCGCCATCGCGGTCATCAAAGAGGCGAGCGCGCTGTTCCTCGACGAGCCGACGTCCGGCCTCGATCCCAAAGCAGCGGCCGACTTGATCCAGATCCTGCGCGCACTTTCCGCGGAGGGTAAGGCGATCCTCATGTCAACCCACGATATTTTCCGCGCCAAGGAGTTGGCTGACCATCTGGGGATCATGAAAGAGGGGAAGAAGGTCTATGAGAAGTCGCGTGACCAGCTTGTCCATGACAACCTGGAAAAGCTGTATCTCGACTTCATGCGACAAGACGGCGCAACGGCTTTCTGACCTGGAGCATCAGGGCACCGATGCTGAGAGCCAGTCGTCTACAACGTTGTTGAAGCGATCAGGCTGCTCAGACATTACCCAGTGACCTGTGTCGAACTCCTCCACCCGATTGCTTTGTCTCGCGAGCAGGTCATCCACCCATTTCTTCGCATGGAACATGAACGGCTTGCGACTGCCGTAGATGAACAGGATTGGACAAGTCGGAGTAAACCGCTGCGCCAGCTTGCGATAGGATCTCCGGCCACCGAACCAATGCATGAAGTACGGATAGTTCATCTGCGACCCGATGTGCGCCGGCGGTGAGGGGCAGCGAAGCACGCGCGCCATAAAGCGTGTCATCCAATCGCCGATTCGCCGGCCGATGACCCACGCCAAGGCCAACCAGCCCTGGTACGCGAACACCATCATCCAATCTCGCAGTGTCCGGGATTGCTGAAGCGAAGTACGGTCGCCGACGTCCACCCCGATGATCCTCGAGACCATTTGCGGGTTGCGCATATAGAACTCGTAGCTGAATGCGCAGCCCCAATCGTGCGCCATCAAAATCACCTTCTGCCTTGGCGCGACCTCCTCGACGAGTTGCTTGAAAAAGAAGGTTACTTCGTCGAGTGAATAAGCCCGTCTTGCTCGAGCCACATCAAATCCCGGCAGTGTGAAGCGAACGCAGCGATAGTGCTCCTTGAAGAACTGCACCTGAGCATCCCATAGCCGGTAAGTGTCCGGCCAGCCGTGGACCATGAGGATGGTTTCAGCGCCGTCACCCTCGATTAAAATGTCGACGTCACGGGTAGAAAGCACGTTGCTCATGACATAGCTCAACGCCGCTGCGTTTCAGCGGCGTGGCTCACTGACACACCATCGTAGCACCGTCGAACAACCACATGGCGGCCGACAGCAGCCGAGCGCGGAGAAGACCCGGATCGCACCGACACCCCACGCCAAGCGAAGGTTCGCGCAGGCGTTCGCAGTCATAAGCCATATTGGCGCTTCCAGAGTTGGAGTTGCGCGGCGCGATCCTGGTATCCGATAACGTCGTTCGGGTTGCTCACGAGGTGACCGACGTTGATGAGAGCCGATACCGCCAGCAGGTTGTCCGCTTCGCAGTATTCGAGCATGCCCGGGTAATGTACGAACTCTGCGACGGCACAGCCCAATGCGTGGGCCGGATCGTTCACAAGTTCGGGAGAGGCGACAAGATCAAGGCCGGTAATTTCGCCGAGACTCTGATAGCCGTTCCGGCCTGTGGTCTGAATGAAACCGCGGCCCCGAAAGGTGTATCCGTCCTCTGACGGGGCCGCCGCATTGCCCATCCGCCCGCCGTACGCGAGCTCTCCGATCATCTGCTGGTTGGCAGGATGATCTGCCGTCCGGCCATAGGCGGTCGCCTGGGCCGGCGTGAAGTGGCGGGGCCACTGGTTGAGGAGAGCGGCTGGTGTGTAGTTGAGGGACTCGATCATTTCGGTTCCCTTACCGCTCTCATGGCTCAGTTGCGCCATCAAGTGGACGACATGAATGTCTTTCGTGACTCCATAAGTCGAGAACACTGTGTCCTGCGTTGCCAGGATGCCGTTGACCTGCGCCAGTATCGCAGGATCATGGAGGCGCCAGCCGGTGGATTGGAAATCGACGGCAGTAAGAGACCTCATCATTGCTCCTTTCGGTTCTTCGACGACTCCGTGACGGAGCCGTCCAAGATCCAGTTCCTCTCGCTCTATGGGAGTGACAGGAAAGGCAACTTTCTACTCTCCTCCGGTAATCCCATGGTGGCGCGCCTGCTGTGAATCAGATCGAGACGCATCCGTTCCATCAGCAGGTCGAGACCCAGGAGAGCGCGATGACCAACATGATCCCCGAAGTGGCCGTGCTCGCCCGGCGTTTCCCTACCCCCTCACGGCTTCAGCGGACTGGCGAGAGCCTCGATCTCAGCGTCGATCTCGGCGCGCGTTTTCCCGAGTTTCTGCAGGAGCACCGTATAGTTACGAAGACCAGTTTGCAGGTTCGGGTGCCGATGCCCTGTGAGCCTCGAGAAGTCCGCTCGTTCAAGTCTACGTCCCATGGCTCATGCGATGCAGCACGAAGTGCGCGGCTCGATCAGCTAAGCGAACCGCTTGCGTCCGCGCTAGTAATCGGTGGCCGGATCGAAATTTTTCGTGGGGAAGGTCGCCGGCACGGCCGGGGGATGGATCAGCGGATTGGAGCGTCCGGCCCGGCTCGGATCGAACACGACGAAGCCGGCTCCGGGGGAGCCGTGCGGCAGCGAGAAGTCGTCGGCGGGATACGCCGGGTTCGCAAAGCCGGGGTTTCGGACGACGCTCTGAACGTCCTCCCCCACCGTCTGCTGCCACCCCAGGAACGTATAGAAAGTCCAGTTGCTGGTGTTTCCCGTGCAGGGCGCATTGGGACCGGTGCCGGCGGCAGGCTGCACCGCAAACGCCTTGTTGTCGCTCGCGAATTGGCCGTCGGTCCGCCAGTACATGTTCCCGTTCCACTCCTGGTAGTTGGGGTACGGAAATCCCAGGCTGTAGAGGCATCCGCCCTGGACCCAGAACTTCGGGGAGGAGTTGTGGTCGCGGTCGAAATAGAGCAGGTTATTCGTGATGACATAAACCTGTGCGATCGTGGAAGGCACGCCGTTTCCATAGGGAAAGTTGACGGAAATCATACCCTCGCGCCCATACGCCAGAATGTTGTTCTTGATGATGTTTGCCTGGTTGGGCGCGACCGGGCCGTGCGGGGTATAAACGGGGAAGCCTGAGACCCGATAGACGAGGTTGTTCTCCACGTCCACCAGGCCCGTATCGTCATCCAGATAGACCCCATTACCGCCATATCCGTTGGCGTCCAACGCGGACGCGTCCGTCACGTCGTGGATCTTGTTGTTCAGGATCTTGTTGCCCGCGGCCGTAAAGACCGCGTTTCCTCCATCGATTCGTATGGACCCACCGTCGTTCATGATTCCCTGCAACAGGTTGTAGACGTGATTGAAGGAAATGACGTTGTTGGCGTTGCCGATGCCGCTCGGCACGGTCGTGTCACTGATGCTCTGGGAAGTGGAGATGGCGCAATGGTAGCCATCGTAAACGTCATTGTGCGTGTACAGGTTGTCGTGCCCCATCCCCTGGCCGATTCCGAAGGAGGCCGGAATAGTGCGGCCATAGCCCTCCACCACGTTGTTCTGTACGGTGATCGATTGCGGTTCGTTGGCGTCGGTGTCCGCCTGTAAGAACGGCTCCCCGATGCGCATCCCCAGGGCGCCGAGGTCGTAGAAAGCGCTGTTCTCGACCACGTTGCCGGCGGTCACGGCCTTGAGATCGGTCGAGACGCAATAGGCCGGCGAGAACCCGTTGAGGCACGAAATGAGCTCGAGACCTGTTCCCGAGGTCTGCGTGACGGTTCCCGAATCGAACGTGACGTTCTGGCAATTCTGAAAGGAAACGGCGGCGCTGACGTCGGGCTCGAGCTCATGGGAAACGTGTCCCGCCGGCGGCAGGACGTAATCGTCATGCTCGAAGGTCAGGCCTCGAAAGGTCACGTACCGGACGTTGGAGGCGACGAGAACCTGCGCGAGCTGAGGAATGATCACGGTATCGGCGTTCGGGTTTTCGCCGGGATTGGCCAGATAGGAGAGCGTCCAGGGCGACGTGGAATGGTCGAGAAACCATTGGCCCGGTTGGGTGAGCGCGTCCTGGACGTTTTCGACGAGATATCGGTTCCCGGTGATGAATCCTGCCTCGCTGGCATGGCTCTGCGAGAACCCCGTCGGGCCTGTCATGTAGACGATCCGGTTCACGTCATCGACACAACTGATCCGAAGCTTCGAGGTGGTGAACTGTTCGAAGTCGAGGACCTCGATATCGCCCGAGAGCGCGGGATTCCCGGACGGCTGGTGGCATGGGTTCTGTGCGGCAGGAGCCAGATTCTTCCACGTGCTCGCGATCGGATCGGCCGCGGCGTACTGAAAGCGGTCGAAGCATTCCCACCCGCTGCCGTCGATGTAGACCGCACAATTCGGATCGGGCTTCGCCGCCGGCGGCGGCGGGGCATTGGGTCCCGTCAAATAGACGGTGCTCGCGATGCGGTAGAACGCGCCGAGAGGGCCACCGAGCCGCGGCCGGAGCCGCCTCACGCCGTTGTAAAAGAGATTCTCGAACGCTGCCGTCTGCGGGGGTAGCGTTGCCTTCCAGAGGTTGCCGCCGGCGTTCGTCCAGCCGGTAACGCGCGCGCCCCCACTCAACACCGGCGTTTCTCCGGGATAGCTCGCATAGATCGTCGGAGACTGCGCCGTTCCGGAATCCCCAGCCGCGAGCTCCAAGGTGGCGCGGAGCGCGTAGACGCCGCCTCGAACCATCACCACGATCGGGCCGTTTCTCGCCGGCCCGGAGGCCCGCAACGAGGCCACGGCTCTCCGGGCGCGATCGAGCGACTGGAACGGTCCGTCCGTCTTCCCCGAGTTCGGAGCCGAAAGGGTTCCGCTGTACCCGTCGCTTCCGTTCGTCGCCACAAAAAAATCGGCGTTGGGCGGAGGGACGACAGCCCGCCGCTTCACGTTCGTGGCCGAAGCGTCAACGGGACGGACGACGGATTGGCCGCCTCCCGCCAAGAGCATCATCGTGATCGCGACAATCGAGCTCAGCATGATGGAACAGACGATCGGGTCGACGCTGTCGTTGACTCTTTCCTGAATTTCCGGGAGCCAAAATTGTAGCCCGACCTGGCCAACCTCGACACCCAGGTCGATGCATTGATCGCTCGCGACCTGGCGCGCGCGGCGCTCGGAGCGCAGTAGCAGCCTCGTGCCTCAGCCGGCACCACTCGAAGAGGTGGAGATCGACCATCCTCGGCCGCTCGCGTACCTCTGACGATTGACGAATACGCCACGTGCCCATTTGGTGAACATGACAATCTCGAGACGGAAACATCCTGCAAGCATCGCTACACTCATTCCCACGATGCGCCGCCTCGTCGCCCTTCTCCTCCTTGCGACCGCTCCCGTGGCCTTTGCCGCGAAACGGCGCGCCATCGTTCCTCCGGCGGAGCTCGCCGTGCCTGCCGCCGATTCGATCGCGGCCGCGGCAATCGCGGAGGGAGCTCCGGGACTCTCGATCGCCGTTCGCAAAGGTGATCTCACGTTCGCGCGCGCGTACGGATTGTTCGACCGCGAGGCAGGCATTCCCGCGCGCAACGACACGGTGTTTTCAACCGGGTCGCTGACGAAACAGTTCACCGCCGCGGCGATCGTGCGGCTCGCGGATGAGGGAAAGCTTTCGATCGACGACAAGGCGAGGAAGTTTCTGCCGGAGCTCGACGCGCGCTTCGACGCCATCACGATCCTCCATCTGCTTCACCACACCTCCGGCGTCCGCGAATACGTCACGCAACTGACGAGCGTAACGGCTCCAAAAACGCGGCAGGAGATCTTCGCGATGATCACGGGATCCGCGCCGCTGTTTCCGGCGGGCTCGCGCTTCGACTACAGCAACTCCGGCTACTACCTGCTCGGCGTGATCATCGAGCGTGCGTCCGCGCAGACGTACGAGCAGTATCTTCACGACACGTTCCTCACGCCGATGGGTCTCGGCAGCACGAGCTTCTCCGGGGAAACGGCTCCCCCGCCGCGCGGATACACCGTCAGCCCGGGAGGCCAGGTCACGCCCGACAACGTCGCGGATCCGTCGCTTCTCTACGCCAACGGCTCGGTCTGCTCCACGGCCTCGGATCTCGTGCGCTGGACCACGTCGCTCGTCGCTTCGCCGCTGTATACGCGGATGATCGGCGATCGTGTTCCGGCGTATTTGACGCTTATGGACGCCGAATACGGATACGGATTGATCATCGACACGTTTGAAGGCCGCGTTCGCGTGTGGCACGGCGGCGGGCAACCCGGCTTCACCAGCCGTCTCATGTGGTTCCCCGAGGAGAAGATGACGGTGGCGGTCGTGATGAACCTCAACGACCAGCACCATGACCGCGTGGGAGAAGTCGCGGAAGCGATCGCGCACTCGCTGCTCGTGCAGAACGGCGCCGTCGGGCCGGGCCCGGTGGCGGCGTCCGCCGCCACCCCTGCGCAGGCGCGGGACGCCTGGTCATCAGCCGGCGAGACGCCGGCGTTCCAGCGTCAGTGGCGATAGATCGCTACGTGCCGGCTCGCCGTCCGGCCCGATCCAGCCGCGGTACATCCTTCACTGTTGAACGGCATCGCGAAGTTTCCCTTCGCGTCGATCTCGATCACGCGCCTTCCACCTTTGACCGCGAAGATCGAGCTTGAGCTCTCAGGGCTTGATTGTGCCAAAATATTTTGGAGGATCGTGCCGGCATGGAGATGGCGTATCGAGAGCGGTGGAAGGCGGAGATCGCCGAGATGCAGCGGGTGCTCGCCGGCTTTGAGATGAAGGAGGAGTGCAAGTGGGGTAAGCCCACCTACACGGTTGATGGGAAGGACATCGTCATCATGCAAGGCTTCAAAGAGTACTTCGGGCTGGGCTTCTTTCAAGGCGCTCTTCTGAAGGATCCTAAGAAGGTGTTGGTGCAGCTCGGTCAGGTGCACGCCGGGCGAGTGATGAAGTTCACCAGCGTGAAGGACATCATGGCGAAGGCGGCGACCATCAAGGCCTACGTACGCGAGGCCATCGCAGTCGAGAAGGCTGGGCTGCGGCTGGAGCAGAAGAAGACCTCAGATCTTCCAGTTCCCGATGAGCTGACGGAGCGGTTCCGAAGGGAACCACGTTTCAAGCGCGCCTTCGAGGCGCTGACGCCGGGGCGGCAGAGGAGTTACCTGTACCACTTTGCCGCGGCCAAGCAGTCGGCGACGCGGGTGGCGCGAATCCAAAAGGCGATGCCGGCGATACTCGAGGGCAGAGGGTTCCTGGAGAGACGCTAGAGTGCCGCCCAACAAGGCGTTGCAGTTGACGGGCTTGTCCGCACTTCGAGCCACGTACGGCGGTAGACCTCAAAGGACATGTTGAGCAGCGCTCATCCCGAGCGCCGCCAGAGTCCCTCCGCCTTGGACCCCAGCAGTCCTGCCTTTCGCAGCAGAGAACCCACCTTGCTGACCTGCTTGATACTCCGGCGAGGAAGCACCCACGCTCTTGGAGCGCGGTCGATGGCCCGATCGATGTAGAGAAGCTCTCGCTCGCTGAAGCGCCAGCCGCGGGATTCGAACGGTTCCAGTTCGACGGGGTCGGTGAAGGATCGCATCGTCCGTTTTCCGTACACGTTGAAGAAGCCGTCGAAGTAGCTCAGGCCGAGGGCGAGATAGGGGTAGACGGCCTCGCGTGAACGGAGCGTGGTGAAGTTGGATTTGGCGATCGCGCCCCACAATCCTCCGCGCTCGTAGATCGCGAGGCAATGCCCGTCGTCACTGACCGCGTCGAAGTAGAGGAGACGTGGCGGATGTCCCAACTCGCGCAGCGCGGCGGCGGCGAACATAGCCCCGCTGAAGCATTGCGCTTTGCCCGTCCGCATCACGATGCGCGGCGAATCGCCCCCACCCTCGTCGTCGTAGTCCAGTTCATCGAGGAATTGCTGGATGTGCGCCGGAGTCCTTAACCCAGCCAGAATTCGCCGCTCTCGCGCCGTCCAACCCATCGTGCCCCTCCGCCGCTGAGATTAGCAGAGAAGCCAAAGCGTGATTCCGCGAACCTATCCCCGATCGATACGGCACGAAAAGCAGCCATAGGTGGGGTACCGCAGATGAAGGAACGCGACATCGTCGGAGCGGAAGAATCGTTCGATGGTCGCTTCGAAATCGTCTGCCCCGATCAACGCCGCATCGACGATCTCTTCGGCTTCCGAGTAGGCGCGCACGACAAACTGCTCCCGGAGATAGTCGTTCGGCGAGCCGGCGACGGGAAGGGTGGAGCGGAGCACCTCTTCGCCGCTCTCCTCGGCAAGGACGAACACCGGGCCATACTCGTGATACGGGCCCGGCCTCGTGAACGGTGTGAAGCTGGCCAGGATCAGTTGCTCCCCGGGCCGCGCTCGGCGAAGGACGTCGCGGCAGGGCTCGCCGCCCTGGGCTTCGACGCGCCTTACGGGTTGGCCGAGGTCGTCGACACCTTCGCGGCGGACGCGATTCAGGAAGGCGGCGGGGATCGGGGCGATGATGATCGCCGTCGTTGGTTCCGAAATGGCGAGTGCGTTTGAAGAGCTCATCAGTCGTTTCCTCTTTGTCGGAAAGAACACGGGTGATGGGCCTTCCGTTCGGAGTAACGATGAAGTTTTTATCAAGCCGACGATTCGCACCGGTGGTCCGTATTTGGTCGCATGAAAACGTTCCTGATTCTCTCGTTACTCGCTTTCCCATTGCATGCGGAAGTGCGCGGCGCTGTGCGCGGCGGAGTTTTCACCAGCGCGGGCCATGACGCCGTTGGTTCGGCCGAACTCGACATCCGCCACGGAGATTGGTCACTTGCGCCGGCGTTCGATCTCATCCACGGCGGCTACGGACTCCAGGCGGTCCACCTCGATATCCGGCATCTCTTTCGGTCTGAGCACAACACCTTCTGGATCGGTGCCGGTCCGACGTTCGTCAACTCGAACGCTCCTTCGTCAAAGACCACGTGGAACGCTGACGCCGGCCTTGCGTTACGCACGAACAGTTCATGGGAACCCTTTGTCGCCGCGCGGTACTACAGCTTTCGAATGCCGGTCTTTCGCGACGTCATCAAAGGAAAGGGCCCGGTGATTTCGATCGGAGTCTCGCGGCGGTTCGGAGCGTAAGATGAACGGCCGCGGCAATTCCTGTAGATGCGGCGCACTACTGGCCTCGAGGCTAGTAGTGGACTCCTACTAGCCTTCGTGGAGTCCACTAGATGAGCACAGACAGGTAGGTTCCTGGCGGCGTATCCTCGGGAGGCTGGCCACGTTCGAAAGGAGAGCCAACCCGTCATGCGACTCATCCCCTATCTGCTCCTGACGCTGCTCGCGACGACAGCCGTCGCGCAGAACGATGATTTCGGGTTCTCTCCCAGCACGGCTCCGCCCGAGGGGGGAGCCGTGATTCAGATCGTCGCCAATGGGTCGCCATTCACGGCCCCTCAGGTCTTCTTCGGCGACGTTGCCTCGCCTCACGTCACACTCGTCGACTCCAGGACCATCAAGGCCGTGGCTCCGGCGCATGCCATCGGCATCGTCTTTCTGACGGTACGTGACGGCGTGTTTCTCTTCCACTCCTCCCGCCAATTCGTCTTCGAGCCCCTGCTCGAAGAGATCATCATCCCCATCGCGTTCCAGCCGATCAATGCCAGCTTCGGCACGCGCTGGGTGAGCGAAGTCTCGGTCTACAACGACTCCGACGACGCCGTCTCCATCGATCCGGATATCTGTTACTTCATCGGGCACGCCAGCCCTTGCAGCCGGCCTCCACGGCGCGTTCAACCGCATTCCTCGATGTCCATTGAGCCTTTGTCGTCGTATGCGCCCGAGCCTGCGATCGGTCTTCTGCCGCCGGCCGATCATGCCGACAGGCTGCACTTCACCGTGCGGCTGCGTGAGACATCGAGGGATCCCGACGGGCCCGGTACGGAGATCCCGGTCATCCGGTCGCGCGATTTTCAGAAGAATCAGGTCTGGTTACCGTCGATCCCGACCAACGTCCGTTTCCGGTCGACGCTACGTGTCATCACACGCTGGTACATGGTCACCGTGCGGGTGAAGGACGACGCCACGGGCGAATTGCTGTCCGAGCAGACGATTCAGCGGTTCCTCCCGACCGACATCGATACGCTCGGGACGGTGACGTTCAATGATCCCTTGTCGGCCGCCGGGGTCCGCGCCCACGCAAGAGTACGCATCGAAGTCGAGTCTCAGACTCCGGTATGGGCGATGCTCACACTCACTGACAACGAAACGCAGCGCGTGCAGATCTTCACACCGCGGTGATGCGGTGGTAGCGTAAACGCATGGTCGCCCGATCTCCTGCCGTGCTGACGGTGCTCGCCCTCTTCGTGGTCGCGCCGATCGGGGCAGCGGTCGTGATCAGCGCGCTGCTGCTCTTCGGTGTAACGCCTCACCTTGTCTTTCTCCCCGGCTTCTTCGTCAGGGCAAAGATGGAAGCCCTCGGCTTCCACGCTCCGAACGCGGTGGGCGTGTTGACCACGGTTGTTTTCTGGTGGGTGATCATCGTCCTGGTCTGGCTGGCCGCGCGAAGGGTATTACGACGCGCCGCGTGACACCTTTCGACATCTGCCCTCTTTTGAGGTCAAAACGAGCTCCGAGGACATGACGTTCAGGTCCGGAGACGTGACGTTCAGGTCAGAGGCGTGACGTTCAGGCCCGAGGACGTGACGTTCAGGTCCCGAGACGTGACGTTCAAGGTCCGGAGGCGTGACGTTCAGGTCCGAGGACTTGACGCTGAGGCCCGAGGAAGTGACGTTGAGACCTGAGGACGTGACGTTGAGGGCCGAGGGCGTGAAGTTGAGGTCCGGGGACGTGACGTTCAGGTCCGGGGAAGTGACGTTCAGGCCCGAGGACGTTAGCGCGACGCGGTCAGAGCCACCGGCGTCGCACGATAGAGCTGCGGGTAGACCCGCTTGAGCGCATCGATCTTCGGCAGATCGTTGTAGACGATGTAGGGCTGATGCGGGTTGTGGATCAGGTAGTCCTGGTGGTAATCCTCCGCCGCATAGAAGCCCTTCAGCGGCTCGATCTTCGTGACGATGGGTGAGGAGAAGACCTTTGCCTTCGTGAGCTGCGCGACATACGCCCGGGCGACGTGCTCCTGGGCCGGAGAGCCGAAGAAGATCTCCGAGCGATAGCTGGGACCGCTGTCCGGACCCTGGCGATTGAGCTCCGTGGGGTCGTGGGCGACGGAGAAGAAGAGCCGCAGGAGCTGGCCGTACGAGATCTGCTTCGGGTCGAAGGTGATCTCCACCGATTCGGCGTGGCCGGTGGTCTCGGTGCCGACCATCTCGTAGTGCGCCGTCGCCTTCTCACCGCCCGAGTAACCGGCTACGACTTTCGTCACTCCCTGCACGTGCTCGAACATCCCCTGCAGGCCCCAGAAACATCCGCCGGCGAGGACGGCCACCTGAGTACCGGTCGCAGGCGTATCGAGCTCGGGGGAAGGGATGGCCTTGTTGACCGCGTCGGCGTTGGCGCCGCAACTGAGGACAAAGGTAGCGAGGACGACGGCTAAGAGCGGCTTCTTCATGGTGTGGTCAACATAGCTCCACATGACGTGGATTCCTCGGGAGTACGGGTCTCACGCGAAGGTGCGAAGGCGCGAACAGGAGAGCGAACCCGGCATCCCCTTCGCAATCAGAATTCGCGGAGGCAAACATGAGAATGCTTTCGCGATTGATGACTCTGGCAGTCCTGACGGGGCTGCTGATCGTTCCGATTTCCGAAGCGCGGACGCGCGTCTATGTGCGGATCGGGCCGCCGCCGATCATCGCCGAACGTCCGACACTTGCGCCGCGGGCGGGCTACGTCTGGCAGCCGGGCTATCACCGCTGGGATGGCCGGGCCTACGTCTGGAACGCCGGAACGTGGGCCGCGCCGCCCTATCGCCACGCGCGGTGGATTCCCGGACACTGGGTTGAGACCCGTCGCGGCTTCTACTGGGTCGACGGCCACTGGCGCCGGTATTATTGAGTAAGGTGAGATGCCCGGCGGCTGACGCGATGGACCGTCCCGCCGGCAACGCCCCTCGGATATGCTTCGCCCTCTGAACGAACAAAAGGGGGCAACAGATGAACAGGAATGGTTCGGCAGTATGGCGCGGAGGACTGAAGGACGGGAAGGGGACCGTCTCCACGCAGAGCGGCGTGCTCAAGGATGCCCAATACTCGTTTTCGACACGCTTCGAGAACGGCATCGGAACGAATCCCGAGGAGCTGATCGCGGCGGCGCATGCCGGCTGCTTCTCGATGGCGCTGTCGGGGCAGCTTGGAAATGCAAACCTGACCGCGAGTGAAATCGCCACGACTGCAACGGTCACGCTCGAGAAGGGTGAGCAGGGTTTCGCGGTGACGAAGGTTCACCTTGTCGTCGAAGCGGATGTGCCGGGGGCATCCCAGGAACAGTTCGCAACCGCGGCGGCGGCGGCGAAGGCCGGGTGCCCGATCTCCAAACTCCTGAAGGCCGAGATCACCATGGAGGCCCGGCTGCGCTGAAATGTGAGACTCTGGCGCGCCTCTTGTAGCGGTCTCGGGCATGGATACCTGGATCGTCTGGCTCGGTCTCGCGGTGCTGGTCACCGCCGTCGCTGCTGTTTTCGGCATCAAACCAAAGGGGACCCGGCACGTGGCGCATACACGAATGCTGGGGATGGGGAGAGTCTTTCTCGTCATCCTCGTGGTCATCTTCGCGTACATGGCCTTCCGAGCGCACTCGGGCGGCTGAGAGGTTCCGACTCCGTGCGATGACGAGCGCTGAAGGCATCATCGACATCGTTCCCTATCGGCCCGAGCTTCAGCCGGCGTTCGAGCGGCTGAACCGGCAATGGCTGGAAGCGCATTCATTGCTCGAGCAGGCCGATATCGAGTGTCTCCAGGACCCGGAAGGAAACGTGCTGGCAACCGGCGGCCAGGTCTTTTTCGCCATCGGTGAGGGCAATGTCGTCGGGACCTGTGCGGCGATTCGAGTTCCGCCATCGACCGTGGAGCTGGCGAAGCTGGCGGTGAGTCCTGATGCGCAGGGGCGTGGTATCGGACGTCGCCTGTGCAATCAAGTGATTCAGTTCGCCCGAGGGGTAGGGGCGACCGAAGTTGAGTTGACGTCCAATACGGCGCTCGTATCCGCGATTCGCCTGTACGAATCGCTCGGCTTCCGCCACGCGCCTCTGCCGGCTGTCGTGCGGTACGTGAGCGTCGATGTGTATATGACGTTGTCGTTGTGAAACGGGGTTGCGCGGTCTCGGGGTTGCGGGGTCTCGGGGTTGTTGCGCGACTCGGCGCTGGCTTAAACTACCAAACACCGCGAGACCCCGAGACCCCGAGACCACCATGTGCAGAAACATCAAAACACTCTTCAACTTCGATCCTCCTGCTACGGATGAGGAGATCGAAGCCTCCGCTCTGCAATTCGTCCGCAAGCTGTCCGGCTACAACAAGCCCTCGAAAAGCAATGAGGCGGTCTTCAACCGAGCGGTCGAGGACGTCGCCGCGATCGCCCGGAACCTCCTGGAGTCGCTGGAGACGAATGCCGAGCCTCGGGACCGCGAAATCGAAGCCGAGCGGGCAAGGGCCCGAGCGGCGGTGCGGTTCGGCGGCGCGTAGAACGGGGGCGAGACGCCCCCGTGCCAGCCGGCGAGACGCCAGCGCTCCGTGGAGCCAGCGCTCCGTTAGTTTAGTTACGCGCGCGTCGGCGCCCGTTTCACTGACGTCGCCAGGCCGACCAGCTCGAGCATCCAGATCGCGTACCAGCCGAAGTCGATCTGCCACAACTTCCATCCGAAGCGTGCCGAGGAGGGCTTTGCGTGATGATTGCGATGCCAGTTCTCACCTTGAAAGAAGTGAAGCACTGCCAGCCACGCCACGTTCTGCGATGAGTCTTCGCCGGCTTCCTTCACTTCGCGCATGTGGGCGATGCTGTTGACGAAGCACTGGGCGTGCAGCGACATCACCAGGCGCATCGGGCCGAGCCAGAAGAATGCCGGAATCCCGAAGGCCAGACCGCCGAACAGCGATACGGCCAGCAGCGGAATCTGCATCCGTCTCCAGAAGCGGTATTCACTCTTGTCCAGATCGGGGCACCAGCGGTCGAGCGGGATCTTGCCGGCCTGCCACAGCCAGCGCAGATGAGCCCACCAGAAGCCGCCGACCGAAGGGCTGGAGATGTCTTCAAACGTCTCGACCTTCGAATGGTGCTGCCTGTGGTTCGCGGTCCACGAATCGGGGGAGCCGGAACCGTTGAACATGGCGAAGAAGATGAACAGATGTTTCACGGCCGGGTGCAGCCGGAGCGCCGTGTGCGCAAGTGTGCGGTGATAGCAGACCGTGACGCCGAGTCCGCCGAGCCAGGCGAGAGAAACCGTAGCGACCATGATCCGCCAGCCGGGCGTGGCGAAGAAGATGAGTCCGATCACGGCCAGGATGTGGATGGCCATGATGTAGAGAAAGGTTGGGCGTTCGCCATCGGTCGTCTTCCACCACGAGCTCTTCCATGGCTCGGAGCCCAGGCTGGAAACGATCGAAGCATCAACGGGCCGGTGTACCCGTTCTTTCGGTATAAAGGCGACAGGATTGGTGGTAAACGTGGTCATCAAGTGCTCTTTCGGCGTGCGGACTTTCGGGCAGCACGAATTGGGATTTTGGTGGGTCAGGAGTGGGCGGACGGTTCCGGTGAAGAGCCGACAGCGTACCACGCCGTCGAATTTGCGACTGTTCAGAAGTGAACAGTGGCGGTCTCGGGGTTGCGCGGTCTCGGGGTCTCGGGGTTGCGCGGTCTCGCGGTTGCCTGGTTGCAGAGGTTGCTGCGTTGCTGATGGTTGCTAAGTTGCGGCCTCGGCGCAGATGACGGAGCAGCACCAGCCAGCAACCCCAGCAACCCAGCAACCGCCGGAACCGCGAGACTCCGGAACCGCGAGACTCCGCAACCACGCTACGATTCCATCGAAGGAGCTTTGATGAAAGCCAAATTGTTCTACCGGATTGCCGCGGTGTTGTTCGTTCTCTTCGCCGCCGGCCACACCTTCGGATTCCTGAAGTTCAAACCGCCTACCCCGGAAGGGATTGCCGTGCGCGACTCGATGAAGAACGTTCATTTCCGTGTCGAAGGCCGCGACTACAGCTATGGCGGCTTCTACGACGGTTTCGGCTGGTACATTTCGGCCTATCTGCTGTTCTCGGCATTTCTGGCCTGGCAACTCGGCAGGATCGCCTCGGCTGGCGCCAATGCCGTGGGCGCCATCGGATGGGCGTTCTTCGCTGTCCAGGTGATCGGTCTGGCCCTTAGCTGCATCTATTTCATACCGATCCCGGCGATCTTCTCAGGGATCGTCGCTCTCTGTCTGGGCCTCGCGGCGTGGTTCAGATGAGCATGGCTGGCGAATACGACGTCTTCTTCGTCCCGCAGGACTTTCGATCGATTCAGGAGGCTGTCGACGCGGTCGTTCGTCCGGCCACGATCATGGTTTCGCCCGGACTCTATCGCGAGCGCATTCGCGTATCGGCGGTTCCCTACCTGGTCATCCAGAGCTCCCGCTTGTCGCGGCGTGGCGTGACGCTCGCCGGGAGTGATGGCGACGCCGTATTGTCGGTGCAGGATTCCGCTCTTCATTTGAGCGGAATCGAGATACGCTCCGATGGTCGCGCTCGCGGGATGGTTGTTGCCGGCTCGACTCTCAGCCTGCAGGAATGCGTGATTGCCGGGAACCGCATCGGCGATGACGCCCGCGAGCCGTTCGGTGCGGGGATGTTGTGCCGCCGCTCGACGGTGAAGATCCAAAAATCGACGGTGGCGAGCAATACCGTCGAATGCCCGTCAGCTCGCGTCGCGGGCGGTGGCGGCCTCTATTTCGACGACTGCAAGGTCGAGCTGGCGGGGAGCTCAATCCAGCTCAACGCAGTGTACGCCCGGCACGACGCGCGGGGTGGGGGGATCTGGAGCGAACGGAGCCGCATGCGCATGTGGCGCAGCCGTGTGACGGACAACGCGCTCCACGCCGCGGAAGGCGAAGGGGGAGGCATCTACTTCAGGAATTCGATCGACAGTCAGGTCGGCGGAAGCGTGATCACCGGCAACGGAGGTCCGACGGCGCGCGGCGGCGGAATCTTCGTCAGCGGCGACGCGGCCAACGTCGCCATCCACGGCAATACCGTCGTTCGTCAGAATCATCCCGATGACCGGGAAACGAGCGGCTAAACTCTTCGTCGATGTTCCTCTCCGTCCTGCTCTACTGCGGCGCCGCGGCAATTCTGGCCGGCGTTGCGGCGATGCTGTTCCGCCGGCAGAGGCGGCGAGGTGTCGCATTGTTCGCCGCCGGCATCGTCTTCTTGCTGATCGCCTGTTGCTGGCCGGTCGGTGAACGGCGCGTGGCGATCGCCTCCTCCCGCCTGGACAGGATCATGCCGTGGTGGCAGTTCGAGGAACGGCACGAGATCCGGATCGCCGCATCGCCCGAGCGGATCTACGCGGCGATCCGGCAAGTCACCGCGGGCGAGATCCGCTTCTTCCAGATCCTCACCACGATTCGCTGCATGGGCAGGTGCCGCGAGAGGGAAAGCATTCTGCACGCGCCTGACGCGAAGCCGATTCTCGACGTCGCTACCGGCAGCGGGTTCCGCATGCTGGCCGACGACTCTCCACGCGAGCTGGTCTTCGGTACGCGCGTGGCGCCGCATACGTTCGCGGTGATGAACTTTCGTGTCGAGCCAGATGGGCGACTGACGACCGAGACGCGCGTCCATGCCGGCACCGGCGCGGCGCGGCGCAGTTTCGCCGTCTATTGGCGCATCATCCGTCCCGGCAGCGGCATCATCCGCCAGAGCTGGCTGGAGGCGATCAAACGGCGCGCGGAGGGGAAGCAATGACCGGTGACGTCGTCTCGATATGGATCAAGCGCGCGCACCGAGGAGTCATGGATGGTGTGGAAAGCGCGCAGGCCGTGGCGGGCCGCGGCCTTGCCGGCAACGCCGATCAGGGCGGGAGACGGCAGGTAACCATCATCGACGAAGCCGCATGGCGCGAGGCCGCCGCGGAGGCCGGTGCCGAGGTCGAGCCATCGAAGCGGAGAGCAAACGTCATGGTACGCGGCATCGTCCTCGCCGATTCGCGCGACAAGCTGCTCCGCCTCGGCGGCTGCGTGATCCGCATCCTCGGCGAGACCCGTCCGTGCGAGCGGATGGAGGAGGCCCAGGCCGGCCTGCGCCAGGCGCTCCGCACGGCCTGGCGCGGAGGCGTTTTCGGTGAGGTCGTCGAAGGTGGCCTGATCCGCGTCGGAGACCCGGCGGAGCTAGAAGTCTGCGCGGCAGAACGATGGAGCTAAGACGGTGGCCGAGCCTTGGGCAACCAGCGCAGCCGGCCGTGCCGGCTTGATCTGATATCGTTCGCCCATGCCGCACCGCTATCCGCAGGAGGCCGTGCTGCGCGACGGCCGCAAAGTTCTCCTCCGTCCCTTCGCAGCGAAGGACGTCGATGCGTTGTTCGAGTTCTTCCAGCATCTGCCGGTCGCCTATCGCCGCTTCGCCTGGGACCCGATCGACAACCGTTCCCTGATCGAGCAATGGGGCCGCGATATCGATTACGCGAAGGTCTTTCCGCTGCTGGCGCTCGATGGGAATCGCATCGTGGCCGACGCCACGCTTCATCGGCGCGATGGCGGTCCGCTGCGCTTGTCGGGACGCATCAAGTGGATGATCGACCCCGCCTTCCGCGGCGTCGGCCTCGGTACTTTGCTCGTCAATCTGTTCATCGGCATTGCGCGCGAGAACGGCCTGCGTCATCTGAACGCGATGCTGATCTCCGACCTCGAAGCCGATGCCGTGACGACGTTGCAGAACCTCGGCTTTCAGCCCTACGTGATGCCGGGATACGGCACCGACCCCGACGGCAACCAGCACGACATGACCAAGCTGCTGCTGAAGCTGTGATCTTCCCTGGGACCGCGGGCGTCCTGCCCGCGCTTTTGACTTTGGACGTTAGCCCCTGGCTTCAGCCGGCGAAATGCGCGGCTTCGCCGCCAGGCACAGACAAGAGTGTCTGTGCCACATTGGCCCTGCTTTTGGCCAACAGCCTGGCGAGCCACGAGGCCTGAGGCTACAAGCGAGGACTAATGTGGCATGGCACAGACACTCTTGTCTGAGCCATGCCACACTGGCGAGCCACGAGGCCTGAAGCCACAAGCGAGGACTAATGTGGCACAGACACTCTTGTCTGTGCCGGAGCTTGGCAGAACCTATCCAGGGCGTCGCAAAGCATCCGCTCCGGAGTGTCGGCAGCAACATCGATTCCGAGGAATCGCAGCGCGAACACCAACGTCTCGGCCACCTTTCTCTCATCGAGTGACGGCAACGGCAAGGCCCCATCCCGTTTGCCCAGTTTGCTGCCGTCGGCATTCACGACCAGCGGCAGATGGGCATACGACGGCGTGGACAAATCCAGCGCGCGTTGCAATGCAATCTGACGCGCGGTCGAGGTCAGTAGATCGGCTCCCCGGACAACCTGCGTAATCCCTTGCGCCGCATCATCGACGACCACGGCAAGCTGGTAGGCGTAAACGCCATCCGCGCGACGGACGACGAAGTCGCCGGTCGTCTCGAAAACATCCTCTTCGTTGCGTCCGAGAATCATGTCGTCGAAGGCGATGACGCCGTGCGGAGCTCGAAACCGAACCGCTCGTGCCGCGCGCCCGGGAGGCAGACCGAGACGGCACGTCCCCGGATAGACCGGTTCGCGTCCGACAGGCGCCGAGGCCGCCCGCTGCAGATCGGCGCGCGAGCAGGCGCAGTCGTAGACCAGACTCCTTGCGCGCAGGGTGGCGAGCGCATCGTCGTACAGCACGATCCGCCGCGACTGATGGACGACGTCGCCATCCCAGGTCAGGCCGTATCGCTCGAGCGCGCGAAGAATCTCGTCCGCGGAGCCCGGCACGACGCGCGGCGTGTCGAGATCCTCCATGCGCACCAGCCACAGGCCGCCGGCGCGCCGTGCGGAGAGCCACGATCCGACCGCGGCGACGAGACTGCCGAGGTGCAGAGGACCGGTCGGAGAGGGAGCGAAGCGGCCCGTCGGTTTCACAGCGCGATGGTAGCCTTTCGCCATGCGCGGCAACGACGACGATCGCGGATTCTTCGGGACGCTTCTCGGCGACGGACGCTCGCTGATCAAGCTGACCGCGCTCGCCCTCATCGGTTCCGGTACCTTCGCCTTGTTCCAGGCGTCGACAGGCCAGTTTCTCCCGCAGGACACCGATTACCTCGGCATGACCGCCCGGCAGCTCTGCGTGCTGCGTGGCTGCCGCATCGTCCACTTCATGGTTCACGACCGCGTCTCCTTCGGCGGCGTGCTCATCGCCATCGGGGTGATGTACCTCTGGCTGGCCGAGTTTCCTCTGCGCCGCCGCGAATCGTGGTCGTGGTGGGCTCTGGTCATCAGCGGCGGCGCCGGATTCCTCAGCTTTCTGGCATACCTCGGCTACGGTTATCTCGACACATGGCACGGCGCGGCCACGCTGGGACTGCTGCCGCTGTTCGTGGCGGGACTGGTGCGCACGCGCACGCTTCGGGTCGAGGAGAAAGCGCGTCCCCCGTTCGACGTGCGCTCGCGCGACGGTATCGGCCGGATCCTCCTGCTTCTGGCCACCTTCGGCATCATCGCCGCCGGCCTGACGATCATGACCGTCGGCATGACCTCGGTGTTCGTCCCGCAGGACATCGAGTTCATGGGCATCACACCGGCGGAGCTGCACCAGGTCAACGCCCGGCTCGTACCGCTCATCGCGCATGACCGCGCCGGTTTCGGCGGCGCGCTCATCTCCTGCGGCCTGGCGATGTTTCTGGCAGTGCTGCATGGCTGGCCGTCGCGCAGCCTCTGGCAGGCGCTGGCGGCCGCGGGCGTGGCCGGTTTCTGTACCGCGATCGCCGTCCATCCCCTGATCGGTTACACCAACCTGTTCCACCTCGGTCCCGCGATCGCCGGGTGTTGCGTGTTCTTTCTCGGCATGGTGATGACCGTGCCGCGTTCAGTTTGAGTTGCTGGGTTGCTGAGTTGCTGGGGTTGCTGATCGCTTTCGTACCGAGCAACCCAGCAACCGAGCAACTCAGCACCCCACCCCGGCACCCCTTTCGCAACTGCTCAGCTCGCACATGTATCGCGTCCCGAGAGCCACGTATCGTCTCCAGTTCAATGCCGGCTTCACCTTTGCCGACGCGCGAGCGATCGTTCCCTATCTTGCCGAGCTCGGCATCAGCGACCTCTATGCCTCGCCGATCTTTCGCGCGCGCAAAGGGAGCGCGCATGGGTACGACATCGTCGATGCCGGCGCGCTCAATCCAGAGCTGGGGACCGAGGACGATTTCAACGCCCTTCACGCTGAGCTGCAGCGACACCAGATGGGGTTACTGCTCGACATCGTTCCGAATCACATGGCCGCCGCCCATGAGAACGCATGGTGGATGAGCGTTCTCGAAAACGGCGAGCACTCGCGGTTCCGGTACTACTTCGACACCGCCTGGATGTCCGTGACGACGTCCGACCAGACGTCCTTCAAAGTTCTGCTCCCGATCCTCGGCAAGCCGTACGGCGAGGCGCTCGAATCGCAGGAGATCAAGCTTCATTTCGATGCCGACGGCTTCTTCTTCACCTACTACGACACCCGCCTGCCACTCGCCCCGCAGACGTACGGAACGATTCTTCACGAGTGCCTGGCCTCGCTGCCCTATGAAGGCGTTGCCATGGAACTGCGCGACCTGGCCGATGACGCCGACACGGTCTCGAACAGCAGGTTCCTCAAGGAAACGCTCTGGCGTATCTACGAGCAGGACGCGACGTTTCGCGATGCGTTGAGCGCCACTATCGCGCGGATCAACGGCGTTCCCGGCGAGGCGGCGAGCTTCAACCTGCTCGACTCTATCCTCGATGCGCAGTGGTACCGGCTCGCCTACTGGCGAATCGCCAGCAAGCAGATCAACTACCGCCGGTTTTTCGACGTCACCGATCTCGTCGGCGTGCGCGTCGAGAATGCGGAGGTGTTCGAGGCGCAGAACCGGCGCACGTTCGAGCTGATCGCGGAAGGAAAAGTGACCGGGCTGCGTATCGATCACATCGACGGCCTCCACGATCCGGCCGGATACCTGCGCAAGATGCAATTGCGTTTGGCAAACGGGGGGTCCGGCGACAAGAGTTTCTACATCGTCCTGGAGAAGATCCTGGAGCATGGCGAGGAGCTGCCGCGCGACTTCCCCGTCAGTGGTACGACCGGCTACGACTTCCTCGATTCCGCCAACGCCCTCTTCGTCGATCCGAAGGGCCTGCAACAGCTCGATCGTTTCTACCGCGGCTTCACCGGGGTGAAGGAGACATTCGACGACATCTGCTACGCGCGAAAGAAACAGATCATCCACGAGCTCTTCTCCGGCGAGATGCGCGCGCTCGGAAAGCAGCTCGGCGCCGTGGCGATGCCGGACCGGAACGCGCGCGACTTCGCGCCGGTCGATCTCACCGCCGCACTCGCCGAGGTGACGGCCTGTATGTGCGTCTACCGGACGTATGTCCGCGAGGGAGCGATCGGTGACGCCGATGCGCAAGCGATCCGTGCCGCGATCGCGGAGGCGCGGCGCCGCGCCGGATCGGCGCTCGATGAGCGGCTCTTCACCTTCCTCGAGCGCGTTCTCCTCGTCGATCCGCCGCCGTACGTTTCCTCGGAGCGCGAGCATTGGCTGGCCTTCGTCATGCGCTGGCAGCAGTTCACCGGCCGGGTGATGGCCAAAGGTGTCGAGGACACCGCCTTCTACAACTACAACCGGCTGATCTCGCTCAACGAGGTCGGCGGCAATCCGGGGCGCGAGGCATTCGACGGACTCGCCGAGTTCCACGAACACGGCGCGCGGATGCAGCGTCACTGGCCGCACACGATGAACGCCACCTCGACGCACGATACGAAACGGAGCGAGGACGTCCGCGCCCGGATCAACGTCCTTTCCGAGATCGCTCCGCGATGGGAACGACAGGTGCTCCGCTGGTCGAAAAGGCACGGGATCGGCGACCGCAATACGAAGCTGCTCGTCTACGAGACGCTCATCGGCATGTGGCCGCTCGACAACGCGGAGTTGCCCAGCGCCCGCGACCGCCTGAAACAGTACCTGGAGAAGGCCGCGCGCGAGGCCAAGACCCACACGAGCTGGATCGCCCCGAATCCGGAGTACGAGGAGGGGCTGCTCTCGTTCGCGGACGCTCTCCTCAGCGATCCGAAGTTCTGCGCCGATCTGACCCGCTTTCAGAAGCCGGTTGCCTTCTATGGTTTCCTGAACTCTCTCGCGCAGATCGTGCTCAAAGCGACCGCGCCGGGTACCCCCGACTTCTACCAGGGGAGCGAGCTGTGGGATTTCAGCCTCGTCGATCCCGACAATCGCCGTCCCGTCGATTACCAGCACCGCGCCTCGATGCTGAAGAAGTTGAAGACCGTCTCCATCGAGACGCTCCTGCGCCGCTGGCACGACGGACGGATCAAGATGTTCGTCACCTGGAAACTGCTGGAGCTGCGCGCCCGTCACGCGGACCTCTTCCGCGACGGCACCTACGAACCGCTCGATGCCGGCCCGAACATCTGCGCGTTCGTGCGGCGCTACGAGGGCGACGCGATGCTGGTGGCCGTTCCGCGGCTCCTGGCCAGCATTGTCAAGCCTGGCATATTTCCAATCGGCAACGTGTGGGGCGATGCCTCGTTGGGCGTGTCGGACAGGTGGCGTGACCTCTTCACAGGGGACGAGCACGAGGGAACGGAGGTACAGAAGGTCTTCTCGCGGTTCCCGGTGGCGGTACTGAAGAAGGCGTAGACTCTTGCGATCATGCCGGGGGTGTCGAAACGATGGACCTACGACGATCTGGCCCTTTTACCTGAAGACGGTCATCGTCACGAGATCATCGATGGGAAGCACTATCTACATGAGTCACCCGACACGACGCATCAGCGCGTTTCGCTACATTTCATTCTCGAAATTGGCACGTACCTCAGAGACTATCCAGTAGGCGAGCTTTATCACGCGTTGCTCGATGTCGTCCTTTCGCAATACGACGTGGTCGAGCCTGATCTGATGTTCATCACCAACGAGCGCCGCGAGATCGTCACGGTGAACAACATTCAGGGCGCTCCAGATCTCCTCGTCGAGATTCTCTCGCAGTCAAACGAGAGTCACGACGAGGTCACCAAGTACGCGCTGTACGAGCGCGCTGGCGTCGGCGAGTACTGGATCGTCGATCCTACTCGGAAGGTTATCCGAGTGTTCCGGCGCAATGGGGGGAGCTACCTGCATGCCGTCGAGCTATCGAAAAACGATACGCTCACCTCTCCTCTTTTCCCGACGCTAGAGATTCCGCTGCGTCGCATCTTTACCGATTAGCGCGCATTTCTCACACGATAAGGGGGCGACGGCAAAGTTGCAAGCTCGCACCAGCGGCGGCTTCGGCACAGGCACAGACAAGAGTGTCTGTGCCACATTCGGTCCCGCAAGACTCCACTCTCCTGCCAATACCGAGGGCCAATGTGGCACAGACACTCTTGTCTGTGCCCAGCGGCGCAGCCGCGCGTCGGGAGAAACGCAACCGAGGCGACAGGATGTCGACAATTCCACTTGGGTGTAAGGGCTAGAGCTAGAGTAGGGATCGAGTCGATCTGCAAAGCCACCGACAACCGACAACGCTGTGAAGTCGCACCCCTAGTCCGCTCCCGCTGTGCCTCAAAGCCGCCCGGAAACCTGAGCGAGCTTCCGGAGCCTCTCCGCGTGTTCGGCCGTGAGCGCGCCGCTACGGGTGCGCCAGGACCAGTTGTCGTGCTCGGCGCCCGGCATATTCATCCGGGCGTCGGTGCCGAGGTCGAGAATGTCCTGAACCGGAACGATGGCCGTTTCGGCGACCGAGGTATAGGCGGCGCGGATCAACGCCCAGGCCACATCATCGGCGCCGGTGACGCCGAGGTACGCCTCCACCGTTTCACGCTCTTCGGCGGTGGCCTCCGCGTACCAGCCGCGAGCCGTATCGTTGTCGTGCGTGCCGGTGTAGACGACGGTCTTCGGGTCGTAGCCATGCGGCAGGTGCGTGCTGTTTTCATGGGAGAACGCGAACTGCAGGATCTTCATCCCCGGCACGTCGATGGCCGTTCTCAGCTCCTGCACTGCCGGAGTAATGAATCCGAGATCCTCGGCGACGATGGGCAATTCCCCGAGCGCATCGCGTATGGCGTCGAAGAGCTCGCGGCCGGGGCCAGGCATCCATCGTCCGCGGATTGCCGTCGGCTCGGCGGCCGGGATTTCCCAATACGCCGCAAAGCCGCGGAAGTGATCGACGCGAAGGATGTCGGCAAAGCGGAGGGCGGCCCGAACGCGTGACACCCACCAGCGATAGTTGGTCTCGCGCAACAGGTCCCAGCGGTAGAGCGGATTGCCCCATCGCTGCCCGGTCTCGCTGAAGTAATCGGGTGGTACGCCGGCGACGACGGTGGGCTGGCCGTTCTCGTCGAGCCGGAAGATCTCGCGGTTCATCCAGACGTCGGCGCTGTCGCAGGCGACGTAGATCGGCACGTCTCCCATGATGCGAATGCCGCGCGCGTGTGCGGCCTGGCGCACCGCGGCCCACTGTCGGAAGAAGAGCCACTGGAGGTATTCATGAAAGCGGATCTCGTCCGCCAGATCGAGGCGCGCGTCCGCCATCGCATCCTGCGCGCGATCTGCGAATTCTCTGGGCCACGCCGTCCATGGCCGGCCGTCGTACCGGCCCTTGAGCGCCGCGTAGAGAGCCCATTCGTGAAGCCAGGAGTTGTCTGTGACGAACTCCGCCAGCGCATGCCGCTGTTCGTCCGACGCTTGTTCGGTGAAGTGCTCATACGAGCGATGCAACAACTCCTTTTTCAGCGTTTTGACGCGATCGAAATCGATGTGGTCCTCGGGGAACGCGGGTACGTCATCGAGCCCACCGGCCGGAAGCAATCCATCATCCAGCAATCGTTGTGGTGAGATCAGCAGCGGATTGCCTGCATAGGACGAAAGGCAACCGTAGGGAGAGTTGCCGTAGCCTGGCGCGTTGAGCGGCAGCACCTGCCAGATACGCAGTCCCGCGGTCTCTGCCCAGTCAAGGAACGTCAGCAGCTCATCGCCGAGGTCCCCGATGCCGAAGCGTCCGGGAAGACTGGTCGGATGGAGGAGTACGCCCGCGGAGCGTAAGGGGTCTTCGGGTTCGGGAACGGAGGTGTGGGTCATTAGTGAGTTGGTTCGTTAATGTTGAATGTTGAATGTTCAATGTTGAATGTTGAATGAACCAACCATCCATTGCCTGACTTCATTGAACATTCAACATTGAACATTGAACATTCAACATTGCCTCTCATCCTCTCGTCTCCGGGCTGATCAAAAGCTTTTCCCCAAGCGCGTCGAAATGCTGCAGCCAGCGATTCGCGCTCGACGATCCGTTGCCGGCGTTTGAGGCGGTCACGGGACGCACCGTTTTCTTGAGACGGTAATACTCATTCTGCGGCCGGCGCAGATCGACGTCGACACCGGCCCCTCGGACGATTGCCACGAGCGTCTCCCACCGCTCGAGCAGTTCCAGATTGTCCGGACTGCGCGAAAAGGCGCCGGCGGCGCGCTCGACAGCCTCGGTCAGCGACATGAGCGTCGTCTCGTCGAGCACGACTTGTTCGTCGCGCGATTCGCGGAGGCGCGATTCGAGATCGCCGAGCGGAAGGTCGTCGCCCGCGGCCATACGCCGCACCTGCATGTTGACGTCGAACTCCGCGGCCGTCCGCAGCACCTTCGGCAGCGGAACGCCGAGCGCGGCGTGGAAGCGCATCAACGGGTCGTAGCGCTCGTGCAGTTGCCGGAACGCGCTTTCCGCCTCGCTGAGCGTCGTATCGCAGAGCATGTTGAGAATGCGGCGCTGCTCGTCGCGGAAGAGCGCGCGAATGGAGAGCAGCGGAACCCCGGCGAAGTATTCATCAAGCACGCGGATCACCGATGAGATGCCGTTGACGCGCAGGTCTTCGCTGAGGTCGCGCTTCATGGCCTCGTAGTACTCAGGCTTCGACGCCGGCCGTACGCCTCCAGTCAACTCCGTTTCGCCGAGGTGGATGACCGTGAATTCGAAGGAGGACTCCTCGCGGGTGATGAGCGAGGTAACCGTGATCGAGCCGATGGCCATCTTCGAGCGGCCGGCGCGGAACGATTCGAAGTCGTTCTGCCGGACGCGATAGCAGTAGACGCGGTCGTCGTGCGCGAAGTTGTCGAAGAGCGAGGCCACGGCGTAATGCGACGCCACGCGGCGCAGGTCGATCCGCATCGGCCTGACCTCGCGCTCGTAGATCTGCCGGCCGTCGCCGTGTTGCGGAAGGTTGCTATGCGCGGAGGCGAGGCGTTCCAGGAACGCCAGCTCCAGGCTGCGCCCCGAAATCTTCTCCGCGAGCTGGATGACCCGGCCGGCGTAATGCAGCACCTGCACCGTCTCGATTCCCGAGACCTCGTTGAAGAACCAGCCGCAGCTCGTGTACATGAGCATGGCGTTGCGCTGCATCTCCAGCAACTCCAGCGCGGTGACGTGGCCGTTCTCATCAACGGCATGCCGCGCCAGAAAACGATCGACGTTGTCCTCCGAGCGGTCGAGGACGACGCCGATGTAGTCGTCGCGCGCGTCCCACGGATCGCGCAGCAGGCCCGCGCCGTGGTTCTCGAAGATGGTGATGCACTCATCGCGAAGCCAATCGAGCGCGGCGCGCAACGGCGTCCGCCACTGCTGGTTCCATCCCGTGTTGCCGCCGTTGCTGCAGCCGCAGTCGCGTTCCCACCGCCCGAGGTGGTGATCGCAGCTCCAGGCCGTCCGTTCGACGATTTCGACTTCGTGCGTCGGCCGCACCTCGGCCAGAAACTGGCCGTAGTTCATGATCCGCGAGAGTTTCTGCTCGTTGATGTAGTCGAGCGCATACGCCAACGCCATGTCGCCTTTGCGGTGGTGGTGGCCGTACGTCTCGCCGTCGGTGGCGATGTTGACGAGCTGCGGGTGCGTAGGCCCTTCCTCGAATGCACCGAGCAGACGATGGGCAAAATCCTCGCCGCGCACCAGCAGATGCTCGAACGCGACGGCGCGCGAGATCGGCCCATCGTAGAAGAAGAGGTCGATCGAGCGCCCGGAGGGAAGGTTGCAGCGGTACGGCATGGTCGGATCGATCGCGCCAGCCTGCTCAGTCCAGTCGTCATCTCCCATCTTCCGCCACCGTAATGCCTGATGCGGCTCGAGGATCGTGAAGACGATCCCCTCGGCGGCGAGTGCTTCCAGCGACGCAACGTCGACCGCCGTCTCCGGCAGCCACATCGCCTCCGGTTTTCTTCGGAACCTCTTCTCGAAGTCACGGATCCCCCAGCGCACCTGCGTCCGCTGGTCGCGCGCGTTGGCGAGGGGAAGGATCATGTGGTTGTACGCCTGCGCGATGGCGGATCCATGGCCGCCGAAGCGCTCACTGCTGGCGCGGTCGGCATCGAGGATCGCGGCGTAGGTCTCCGGTTGCTGCTGCTCCAGCCAGGAGAGCAGCGTCGGGCCGAAGTTGAAACTGATCGCGGAGTAGTTGTTGACGATCTTGACGATCCGCTCGTGGGCATCGAGGATCCGCGACGACGCATTCGGTCCGTAGCACTCGGCGGTGACGCGCTCGTTCCAGTCGTGATACGGCGACGCCGAATCCTGCGTCTCCACCGTCTCCAGCCACGGGTTTTCCCGCGGAGGCTGATAGAAGTGGCCGTGGATACAGATGAAGCGAACGCGCATCGGGTGGGGAGAATATCAGCGCCCGAGAAGCTCGAGCACGCCGCGAAGCGGGATGCGGAGCCAGTCCGGCCGGTTGTTCAACTCGTAGGCGATCTCGTAGAACGCTTTCTCGAGCAGATGGGCATCGAGCAGCACCTCGACCTCCTCGGCTGTCTTGGGAAGATGCGCGGCGCCTGCGCTTTCCGCCAGGTAGGCGCGCAGGAAGGCGGCGCTGACCCAGCGATACCAGAATCGCGCGCCGTTTTCGACAGCGGCCAGGTCTTCGGTGCGGATGACGGAGTGCTGTGATTGGCCAAACAGCACGGCATACGGCGCGTAGTGGAACGAGCGCAGCATGCCGGCGACGTCGCGCAAGGCGCTGCGCTTGATGCGGCGCTCGCTCAGAGGCCGCGTCGGTTCTCCTTCGAAATCGATGATGATGAAGTCGTTGCCGGTGTGCAGCACCTGGCCGAGGTGATAGTCGCCGTGCGTGCGGATGCGAAGGCCGGTAATGCGGCCATCGAGGATCCGGCGGATGCGCTGCTGGATCTCCGCCTCGCGCGCCAGCAACTCCTCCGCGTCCGCATTCCCTTTTCCGCGGCGGCGCAGCAATTGAAGGGTGCGTACGGCCTGGGAGCGGATGTGCTGGTAGATCGAGCGCTGATAGTGTGGCGTGATCGGCTCGGGGGCAAATGCCGCGATGTCGTCGCGCGAGGCGAGCGCCATGTGCATCTGCGCCGTGCGGCTGCCGAGGATTTCCGCATCGGCGAGATAGAGCCCGATCGTCTGTTGCGCAATGTCCGGCCACGGCTTTCCGGCGATGGCCAGCAATGATTCGGAGGGCGTTACCGTGACCTGTTCCGTCGCCACGGAATCGCTCAAAATCGAATCGAAGAAGCGCCCGATGGCGTCGACGGTGTAATTCCACGCGTCGCCTGAGCTCTCGACGTAACCTTGCAGGATCGCCAGCGTCGACGGCTCGGCCGACGGAGTCGTTTCATATTGCAGTGCGCCGGCGAGGCGAGGCGTGCTCCGAAACGACGTTTCGTCATTGAGGAAACGCGTCACCTCGATCTCGGTATTCATCCCGGGCTCCAGGCGTCGCAGGAGTTTCATGAAAAGTCTGTCGCCGTAGAGGATTGCCGTGTTGCTTTGCTCGGTCTTGAGGGTTTGCGGTGCGAGGACGTCCGCGCCTCGAAGCTCCTTGAATACGCGTGTGGTCGTGCCGGTGACAGCGCCCTGGTCGGCCTTCAGCGTCCGGCGCCGCGCGATGATCTCCAGCAAGGCGGCAGCAAATCTCGCATCGGACACCGGCTCGTACAGGAGATGGCCGTCGCGCAAACGCGCGATCTGCGTGGTTACTTTCGACGTCTCCTGTTCACGGCGGGCATGCATGATCGCCAGCGGCAGGAGATAGGTCTCCGGTTCGCCATCCGCGTACTCGATCGTTACGAATGCCAGTTGGCCTGCATCGCCCGGGAGCGCAACGGTGTCGCTGATGCGCAGCGACGTGATGGTCCGCGCCTTGCCGCCGAACCAGCGGCGCGACCGGATATAGCGTTCCAGGGCACCGCGGACGTCGTCACGGTTGCGTTCCGAAAAGACCTCTTCGAAATTCACCGCACCGACAAGCGGCGCCTCCTCGCTCGTCTCGCTTGCCTGCTGCCGCTCGAGCGAGAACCAGTAGAAGGCGAACGGGCCCAGATTGAGAAAGTACGGCCGGTCGCCGATCTCGGGGAATCGCGTACCGCCGGAGAGCTCGACGGGCGTCATCCCCTGAAATGCGGCCAAATCGAGGTCGCAGCACTGCACGAGCCGCGAGAGGTTGGCGACTACCAGAATCGTTTCGTCGCCATAACGCCGCACGAACGCCAGGACCTTGCGGTTCTCGGGAAGCAGAAACTCCATCGTGCCGCGGCCGAATGCCTGATAGCGATTGCGCTGGGCGATGAGGCGCTTCATCCACCACAACAGCGAGTACGGGCTGGTCTGCTGTTGCTCGACGTTGACCTGCTCGTAGTGGTACTGCGGATCGATGACCACCGGCATGTAGAGCTGCTGCGGGTTCGCTCTGGAAAAGCCGGCGTTGCGGTCCGGGCTCCATTGCATCGGGGTACGGACGCCATTGCGGTCGCCGAGGTAAATGTTGTCGCCCATCCCGATCTCATCGCCGTAATAGATGATCGGCGTGCCCGGAAATGAGAAAAGCAGACCGTTCATCAGATGAATGCGGAGCCGGTGGTTCTGCATGAGCGGCGCCAGCCGGCGACGGATGCCGAGGTTGATGCGCGCCTGGCGGTCGGAGGCATAGGTCCGCCACATGTAGTCGCGGTCCTCGTCCGTCACCATCTCCAGTGTCAGCTCATCATGGTTCCTGAGAAACATCGCCCACTGGCAATTCTCGGGGATTGCCGGCGTCTGCGCCATGATGTCGATGATGGGAAATCGGTCTTCCTGGGCCAGCGCCATATACATACGCGGCATGACCGGAAAGTTGAAAGCCATGTGGCACTCGTCACCGTTGCCGAAATACGGGAGCGAATCCTCCGGCCATTGATTGGCCTCGGCCAGCAGCATCCTGCCGGGGTATTTCGCGTCGACGTGCGCGCGCAGCGACTTCAGATACTCGTGAGTCTCGGGCAGGTTTTCGCACGTCGTCCCTTCCCGCTCGAACAGGTACGGGATGGCATCGAGACGGAAGGCATCGACTCCCATTTCCATCCAGAAGTCGAGGGCTTTGAGCAGCGCCGCGTGAACCGCCGGGTTGTCGAAATTGAGATCGGGCTGATGGGAGAAGAAGCGGTGCCAGTAGTACGCCTTGGCGACGGGATCCCACGTCCAGTTCGACGTCTCGTAATCCTTGAAAATGATCCGGGCGTCCTTGTACTTCGCAGGCGTGTCGCTCCAGACATAGAAATCACGCCACGGCGATCCCGCCCTGGCGCGCCGCGACTTCTGAAACCATTCATGCTGGTCGCTGGTATGGTTGATCACCAGCTCGGTAATGACTTTCAGTCCTCGCCGATGCGCCTCTTTGAGAAAGGCCTTGAAATCCGCCAGCGTGCCGTAGCTCGGGTTGACCGCCGTGTAATTGGCGATGTCATACCCGTCATCGCGCAGCGGCGACGGATAGAACGGAAGCAGCCAGATGATGTTGATGCCGAGGTCCTGGAGATAATCGAGCTTCCGCGTCAAACCCTGAAAATCGCCGATCCCGTCGTTATTCGCGTCGAAGAAGGCGCGGACATGCGTCTGGTAGATGATCCCGTCTTTGTACCAAAGGTCGTTCATGGTGATTACAGAAAATACTCAAAATCCCTCTCACTCCTCACCTTTCGCCTGATCCGAAAGATATGCGCCGGCACGACGTGAGGATTCAACTGCACGTAGTTCCGTGCCCCATGCCATGTATACCGCGCGCCCGATAACAACTCGTGGACCTGAAACGGTTGGTTGGCGTCGAGATTCAGCGCGGCGAGGTCCAGGTCGACGTATCCGGCCTGCGTATTGTGTGGATCGACATTGACGATCGTCAGCACCACGTCGCTTCCCGCGGACTTACTGTAGCAGAGGATGTCGTCATTCGACGTCTCATGGAACCGCAGGGTCAGGTTCTGCTGCAGCGCCGGATTGTCGCGGCGGATGTGGTTGACGACGGCGATCAGCTCCGTCAGATCGTCGTCGGTTTCCCCCCAGTTCCTGATCTCGTATTTCTCCGAGTCGAGATACTCCTCGCTCCCCGGCTCGCGCGGTGCCCCGACGAATCGCTCGAATACCGGCCCGTAGATGCCGTAGCTCGCCGACAGCGTCGCCGCAAGCATCAGCCGGATCGTGAAGGCCGGCCTGCCGCCGTATTGGAGATACTCGGTCAGGATGTCCGGCGTGTTCGGCCATGCATTCGGCCGGAAGAAGTCGCTGACCGGTGGCTTCGTGATCTCTTCGAAGTATTGGGTCAGTTCGTATTTCGTGTTGCGCCAGGCGAAGTAAGTGTACGACTGCGAGAAGCCCGCTTTGGCCAGCCAGTACATGATCTTCGGCCTGGTAAAGGCCTCGGCCAGGAAGATGACGTCCGGATGGTGTTTCTTGACCGTCCGGATCACCCAATGCCAGAACGGCAGCGGCTTGGTGTGGGGATTGTCGACCCGGAAGATGCGCACCCCTTTGTCGATCCAGAACCGGAAGATGTCGCAGAGCTCTTTCCAGAGATCGGCCCACGCCTCGCTCTCGAAGTGGAAGGGATAAATGTCCTGGTACTTCTTCGGCGGATTCTCCGCGTATTGAATCGTGCCGTCGGGCCGTTTCTGAAACCATTCCTTGTGCTCGGCCACATACGGGTGGTCGGGAGATGCCTGGAAGGCGATATCCATGGCCAGCTCGATCCCGCGTGACCGGGCCGCCTCGACGAGCCGCCGGAAATCGTCCATCGTTCCCAGGCTGGGATGGATGGACTTGTGCCCTCCCTCGTTCGCGCCGATGGCCCACGGACTACCGGAGTCATTCTCGTCAGCATCGGCCGTATTGTTGCGCCCCTTGCGGAAGGTCGTCCCGATGGGATGGATCGGAGGGAGATAGAGCACGTCGAACCCCATCTTCGCGATGCGTGGCAATTGCGCCTCGACGTCCTGCAACGTCCCATGTTTCCCCCCCTCGGCGGCAAGAGACCGCGGGAAGAGCTCGTACCAACTGCTGAACGCGGCGCGGCGCGGATCGACCTCGATCGCCAGCTCGCCGGCATAGCGCGTGGCAAAGGGCCGTTCACCGTTGCGCTCCATCAGCCGGAGCAGCTCATCGTTGGCGACGTCGCCGGCCTTATCCCGCGGTTCATCGTTCCCCTCGATCACGGCAATGTAGTGATCGAGCCGTTTTCGATCGCGGCCGTTCGCCCGCGCGGCCGCGGCGCGGATCATTTCCAGTCCGATGCGCAGTTGCACGTCGAGATCCGCATCGGCGCGCTTCTTCAGATCGCGATGCCAGGTCAGGAAGTGATCGACCCACGCCTCGAAGGTGAAGTAGTAGAACCCGAGGCGGTCGACCGGCAGCTCGGCGCGCCAGCGGTCGTTGACCAGCGCCGTCATCCGCGTCTCCGAATGCGCCGTTTCGGATTCGTGGCGATGAAGCATGACCGCGGAGAGAAGATCGTGGCCGTCGGCAAAGATGTCGGCCTCGATCAGGACGACGTCGCCGACCGCGCGCTTGGCGGGAAAGCGGCCGCCATCGACAGACGGAGCGACGCCCTCGATGACGACACGGCGACGCCCGTCGAATTGCAATTCGGCCACGCCGCTGGCTGGTGCGAGTTGCATGCCTCTCGCGCGATTACAGGAACTTTCGGACGAATGGCCGTGCCGCGATGCCGAGAATGCTGCCAGCCGGGCGGCGGCGGAGGACGACCAGGCGATAGATCTGCTCGGCCGCGATCACCGCCGCCAGGAGGAACGAGAGCACCGCCCCGCGCATCATCGAGGTGGCCACGCCGACCACCGCGAAGAAGAGAATGACTCCGGCGATGATCGACGATTGATGCCGATAGTCGTACCCGAACCGCGCGGCCACGCGCGCCTGATCGGCGGGGCTGAGCAGCGTCACCAGCGCCTCCCGCATCAGCAGCGCGTCGCTCACCTTCCGCTCCTCGGTGGCCTCGCTGATCGTCACCAGCATCCCCTTCTCCCTCGCGAACGGAGAGACGCCGCGCCTGCGATCGCCCACCGTGAAGTAGTAGAGGAGATACCCGACGGTTCCCACCGGTGAGCCGATCGGCCGCCCGATCAGCCAGGCGACGACGAAACGGAATGACGACTCGACGAGCAGGTAACCGGTCACGAGGTACACCGGCAGCGGTCGCGGCGTCCCCGACATGATTCCGTCGACAATCCACAGCACCAGCGCGATGACGCCCGCGTAGATCGGGAGCGTGGAGAGAATCGTCAGCCGTGTCGCCAGGATGCCGAGCTCGCGCCCCAGCTCTTCCTGCACGGCGGCCGGAAGGTGTCCCACCAGCATCGCCAGCGCATTCGCCGACTTGCGCTTCGTCTCCCGCGACAGTTGCGCGCGATACTCGATCAGGCGCTCCGCTTCGCTCTCCGCGTCGTACCGATCCGTCGTCCGCATGACGTGCATGTCAAGCCACGGCTCGAGCACGTAGCGCACTCCCCCCTGCGGCAGCGCCTCGGCGTCGACCACTTCGAAATAGCGCTCCTCCCACAGCACCGCCGTCCCCGGAAACTCAGCGCTGGTGAGCGTCTTCACCGCCCGCGGCGTCCACCGCTTCGGAATGCGCGACAGCAGGACGAACTGTTCGCCATCGCCCGGCCGGACGCGGTCGGAACCGTAGGCCTGCATGGGCGGTTACTTCACCACCGGAATCACATCATTGAGGATCCACAGCGGCCCGATGAGCAGATGGAGAACGTTCTTCAGAAACGCCGGCCGTTTGTGCTCGTAGACACTGTGGCCGATGAACTGGAAGATCCATCCGAGGATGAACAGCGCCACGTTCACCGACATCGGCATCCAGCCGCCGAGGAGATAGAACGCGACCGAAACGACGAGCATCGGAATCGCCAGCCGCCACTCGAGCATGAGGTAGTAAATGACGGCGACGGCGATCAGCAGCATGCCCGCATCGATGCGAACGCCGCCGATCGTGGTGATCCCCACGCGCGCCAGCATGCCGAGGAGCGTCAGCATGATCATCGGGATACCGAAGCGGTGAAACCACTTGTTCCCTTTGGTCTGATGGTACGAGGCGTAGTCGGCGAAGGAGGAGTGGATGTCCTGCATCGGGAAAGTGTACCCCTGGGACCGCGGGCGTCTCGCCCGCGCGTGAAAGCGGCACGATGCCGGGAATCAATCGCGTGCTCAGACGCGCAGTCCCAGGGGGTATTCTTCGCGCGACTGGCTCGTGCACCATCGAATGGCGGCGAGACGCCGCCAAGCCAGCCGGCGAGACGCCAGCGCTCCGGTGCTACCGCCCCACCACCCGCATCCGTATCCCGCCCTTCGGCCGTAGCGTGATCGACGCCTGCGGCGTCACATCCCGCGACACCAGCTCCATCCGCCAGCGCTGCGCGATCGTGGCCACGATCAGCACCGCCTCCATCCAGGCAAACCCTTCGCCGATGCAGATCCGCGGCCCCGCGCCGAACGGAAAGTACGCCAGCTTCGGCCGCGATGCCTTCGCTTCCGGCGTGAACCGCGACGGATCGAAGTGGTCAGGATCCGGAAACCAGCGCGGATCGCGATGCGTCACCGCCTGTGCGGCGACCACCACCGCCCCGCGCGGCACCAGCCACTCGCCGATCGTGGCATCTTCGATCGCCAGCCGGCTCACCGCCCACGCCGGCGGAAACATCCGCATCGATTCGGCCACGACCATCTCCGTGTAGGTCAGCCGAGGATAGTCATCCGGCAGCGGGAGCCGATCGCCGAGGACAGTGTCGAGCTCGCGATGCATGGCATCGGCAGCCTCGGGGTTCAGCGCCAGCAGGTACCACGTCCACGCCAGCGCGTTCGCCGTCGTCTCGTGTCCGGCCAGGAAGAGCGTCATCGCCTCATCGCGAAGCTGCTGGTCGGTCATCCTGCCGCCGTCCCCTTCCTCGTCGACCGCCATAAGCAGCATCGACAGCAGGTCGCCGCGATCCTGGCCCGACCTCCGTCGCTCGTCGATGATTCCGTAGACCGTCCGGTCGAGCCGTTCGATCGACCGCCGAAAACGCATCGTCTGCGGAAGCGGCAGTTTCCGCAGCAGGTTCGCCAGTGGATTCATCAGCGTCGGAAAGAGATCGACCAGCGACGTCAGCGCCACCCCGATCTCGTCTGCCTCCTGGTCGACGTCCGCATCGAACAGCGTCTTGGCCACGACCGACAGCGTCAGCCCCATCATCTCGTGATGGATGTCGCGCACCTCCCCATCCCGCCACGTCTCCCGCACTCTCGCCGCCCGCTCGATCATCACCTCCGCGTACCGCCCGATCCGCTCCCGATGAAACGCCGGCTGCACCAGCCGCCGCTGCCGCTTATGCAACTCCTCCTCGGACGTCAGCAACCCTTCCCCGAAGATGATCTTCGACCGCTGCAGCACGCGGCTCTTGTGAAAGGAGCGATGCTGCGTAACCAGCAGCTCCCGAATCAGATCGGGATGATTGAAAAGAAAGATTTGCTGCGGCCCGACATGGAACTGCGTCGCGTCGCCGTATTCGTTCGCGATGCGCGAAAAGAACGGAATCGGATCGCGCTGCAGGGTGCGGAGGTAGCGGAACGGGATTCGGCTCTTCGGTCCGGGCGGGATCGACATTGTCTGCTGATGGTAATGGGGAACGGTTTCACGCGGAGTCGCGGAGGCGTGGAGAAAAGAAGCTCTCCCCTCCGCGTCTCCGCGCCTCCGCGTGAAACCATCTTTCGCTCTAAAATGTCACACGCATGAACGCCCTTCCGCTCATCCTCTTCTTCCTCGCCGTCACCGCGATCGGGTATCGGTACTACTCCGCCTTTCTCGCGGCGAAGGTGATGGCGCTCGATGACGCGCGCGTCACGCCGGCGCATCGGTTCGAGGACGGGCAGAACTACGTGCCGACCAACAAGTGGGTGCTCTTCGGCCATCACTTCGCCGCCATCTCCGGCGCGGGACCGCTCATCGGGCCGGTATTGGCAGCGCAGTTCGGGTATCTGCCCGGTCTCCTGTGGCTCGCCTTCGGCGTCGTTCTCGGCGGGGCGGTGCACGACTTCGTCACGCTGGCGGCCTCGGTGCGGCGGAACGGCAAGTCGCTGGCCGAGATCGCGCGGACGGAGATCTCGCCGCTGGCCGGCATCACGGCCATGGTAGCCATCCTCTTCATCGTCATCATCGCCCTGGCCGGACTCGGCATCGCCGTCGTCAACGCCCTGGCGGACTCGCCGTGGGGGACCTTCACCATCTTCCTGACCATCCCCATCGCCCTGGTGATCGGCCAGTACCTGCACCGCTCCAAGGCGCCGTACGCCATTCGCAACGGCTCGATCGCCGGCGCGCTCCTGGTGCTTGGCGCCGTCGTAGCCGGACGCTTCATCCCCGGCACCGCTCTCGGCGCGCTGTTCACCATGAGCAGACCACAGATCACCATCGCCATGGCCATCTACGGCTTCATCGCCTCGGTGCTGCCGGTGTGGATGCTGCTCTGCCCGCGCGACTACCTCTCGTCGTACATGAAGCTCGGCACGATCGCCGTGCTCGTGATCGGCACGATCATCGTCGCCCCGCACATCCAGGCTCCGGCCATCTCGACGTTTGCGCACGGAGGGGGACCGATCATCCCCGGCAAGCTCTTTCCCTTCGTCTTCATCACCATCGCCTGCGGGGCCATCTCCGGGTTCCACTCCCTCGTCTCCTCAGGGACGACGCCCAAGATGCTGAACAAGGAGTCGGAGGCGCGGATGATCGGCTACGGGGCCATGCTCTGCGAGGGGCTGGTCGGCTGCGTGGCCCTCATCGCCGTCTGCGCGCTCCATCCCGGCGACTACTACGCCATCAACGTTCCGCCGGCCGTCTTCGCCAAGCTCGGCCTGTCGACGGTCAATCTGCCGCACTTCTCGACGCTGGTCGGCGAAACCCTCGTCGGCCGCACCGGCGGCGCGGTCTCCCTGGCGGTCGGTTTCGCCCAGATCTTCTCCGGCATCCCCCTCCTCGGCGGGTTGATGTCCTACTGGTACCACTTCGCCATCATGTTCGAGGCGCTGTTCATCCTGACCACGATCGATACCGGGACGCGCGTGGCCCGCTTCATGGTGCAGGAGTTCCTCGGGCGGGCCTGGAAGCCGTTTGAGGACTCGTCGTGGCTCCCGGGCACGATCGCATCCACGGCGCTGGTGGTCTTCGCCTGGACCTGGTTCATCCTCAACGGATCGATCTCGCAGATCTGGCCGATGTTCGGCATCGCCAACCAGCTATTGGCCGCCGTGGCGCTCTGCGTCGGAACCACGGTCATCCTGAACGCCGGACGCGTGAAGTACGCCTGGACGACGATGTTCCCGCTGGCCTTCGTCGCCTCGACCACTCTCTACGCCGGCTACCGCTCCATCGTCGACAATTTCCTCGGTCCGAAGATGATGGCCAAGGATCCGTTCACCGGCTACCTCGACGCCACACTGACATCGATCCTGATGGTCTGCGTGATCATCATCATCGCCGCCTCCGCCCGCGCCTGGATGCGAGCCATCCGCGGAGAAAGCATCGCATTCGTTCCCGCCACCGCGGGCTCGGATCATACGCATTTGCCTGGAAGCGGGTGCTGCTGATCGATCCGCGAATGAGATAGACGCAGATCATTAATGATCCAACGGCGGGTCAGAACCTGCCGCGCGGTGCAGCAATCGACCCACCGATTTTGCGCATGCGACGTGCAAACACCGTTTCATCAACAACTTAGGATTTTGACGACATCGGCATCCTGCTTGCCATTGGCAAGCTCGAAAGGAGCTGCCCTCCCATGCGCACGCTTTGTCTCTCTCTCGCTCTGACGCTCGTCATCCCGGCGGCGTTTGCCCAGACCAACAACCCGAACAACCCCACCTGGTGGGATAAGTACCAGTATCTCGTGAAGAACGGGGCCATGGACGGTGGCACGGCCACCTCCTCGACCGCTGCCGGCGCGAACATCGACGTCTCGAACGAATGCGGCCCGCAGAGCGAGACCTACATCACCATCAATACCGCCAACGCCAGGCAGCTCGCCGCCGGATCGAATGAGATCTTCCGCGATCCGATGCGCGGCTACTGGTCGGCGGACGGCGGCAAGAGCTGGGGAGGCGTCGACCTGCCGCTTCCCGCGCCCATCGGAGCAAACGGCATCCGCTTCGGCTCCGATCCGACGCTCGCCTTCGACAGCCGAGGGAACCTCTTTTACGGCTACATCGTCGTCTTCTTCGGCGGCGGCAACGGCGTGAATGGAAGCGAGATGGCCGTGGCGCGGTCGGCCGACGGCGGCAGGACCTACCCGTTTGCAAACTTCTTCTCCTTCTCCGGCGGCAGCGATCACTTCAACGACAAGCCGATGATCACGGCCGACGCGAACATCAACTCTCCCTTCCGTGACAACGTCTACATCGCCTGGGACGCCGCCAGCGGCGGCTCGACCGGCGGCGGCGTCCGCGTGGCCCGTTCCAGCGATCACGGCGTCACCTTCGACGTCACCCGTGCCGACGATCCCCAGGGGCCGGGCCGCTCCATCGGCGCGGTGCCGTTCGTCGGCCCGAACGGCGAGGTCTATCTGGCCTGGAACGACTACGCCGCGAACACCATCGCCTTCAGCCGTTCGTTCGACGGCGGCGCGACGTGGGAGCCGCAGCGGGTGATCGCCTCGAAACAGATTCCGTTCGACATCCGCATCCCGGCCGAGTTCAACCGCGGCGCGCTCGTTTATCCCTCTTGCGATGCCGACCGGAGCAAAGGGGCGCATCGCGGACGGCTGGTCTGCTCGTGGATGGACCTGGCCGGCAACGGCACGACCGACATCCTCACCTCGTATTCCGACGACAACGGCTCGACCTGGTCGCTCTCGAAATCTGCCACCGATGCGTTGCCCTTCGCCGTCGACCGGTTCAACCACTGGCTCTCGCTCGATCCGACGAACGGCGTCGTGAACGTCTCGTTCTACGACACGCGCAACGACACCACCGGCGCGCGCTACATGACCGACATCTACCTGTCGCGTTCCTCCGATGGCGGCGCCTCGTTCGCGCCGAACGTCCGCGCCTCCGACGTCAGCTCGAATGAGCACGACTGCGACGGCCTCTTCCCCTGCTCCGCCATCAACTACGGGAACCAGCAGGGCGACTACTCCGGCCTGGTCGCCTACGGCGGCATCGCCCATCCGGTCTGGACCGACAGCCGCCGCAACCGCGACACGGTGAGCGGCTGCAGCGTCCCGGCGATGGAAGAAGTCTTCACCACCAGCGTAAAGTAAGGTTTTCCGAGGGGTTGATGAAGGGCGGGCTCCTCGAGCCCGCCCTTTTTTGTTGAACGGAGGGACTTCCCATGCTGGGCCACACACCGATCGTCGCCTTTCTCCCGACCCTCGACTTCGACAAAGCGCGAGCGTTCTACGAAGGCGTGCTGGGCTTGCGCTTCGTCCATAACGACGGCTTCGCCATGGTGCTCGACGCGAACGGCACGATGGTCCGCGTCTCGAAAGTCCAGCCCGACTTCAAGCCGGCCGGCTTCACCATCCTCGGATGGGAAGTCTCCGGCATCGAGAACGTCGTCGCTGACATGACGAAGAAAGGTGTCGTCTTCGAACGTTTCAGTTTCTTCGAGCAGGACGCCCTCGGCATCTGGACCGCCCCGAGCGGCGACAAGGTGGCCTGGTTCAAGGATCCCGACGGAAACACATTGTCGGTATCGCAACACACCTAGTGCCGCCGTTCAGAGCGCTGTCGACCGGAGCGCTGGCGTCTCGCCGGCTGGCCCGGCGCGCGTCCCGCCGCCGCGTTACCCGCGAGTGTTGGATCCTTGCCGGGCGGGCGGCGGACTTCACAGCACGTGCGATTCGTCGAGTCAGGTTGCCGGCGGCGTGGCCGCGGGAGCTCGAAGAAAAAACCGCAGTCCGGCCAGACAGAAGAACAGGCCCGCGCCGACATACCACCATCGGAACGGAGCCCTCAACGCACCGTCCACGGCGACCAGCGCCCCGAAGATCATGATACAGATGCCGATCACTCGCGCGTTGCGCATCGCGTCCCCTCCAGGAAAGTGTGGCGCCCCAACGGCTCCGCGCTTCAAGCAGTTACATGCCGCGCGCAGAACGTGCAGAAATGGTAGCAGAAGAAGGCACCGTTGACGGCCCTTCTCCAGACGCGCGGCTGCGCCGCCGGGCACAGACAAGAGTGTCTGTGCCCGGGTCGGAGCCGCTGCCGCCGCGGGCTTGCAGCTTGCCGTCGATTCGGCACAATTGCAATTGCACCGCAAACAGCGGTGCTAGCAAAAAACGCCCGCGCCTCTGTCACCCTCTTTGCGCTATCGCAGTCGCTACATTCAAAGGGGCGCCGCCTGCGCGGCGCCCCCGTCTCACACGCGGTTACTCTCTCGAATCCGCTCCGGCGACGTCGCGAACGAGATCGAGTACCTCATCGTCGTCCGGAGCATGCGTTGCCCCCAGCGAGGGGGCGAGGAAGCCCTGACCCTTCGGGGTGCCGGCGGGAGGGGTGACGGGTGGTGTCTGTGGCTTGTGGCGGCGGTTCATCGTCCGTCCGACGACACTCTGCATGTCCTCGACGTAGGTTCGAGCACCTCCGCCATCCGGCTGTTTCACGTGGCGCTTGGCCCATTGGTACATCTGAAGCGCCTCCTCGCCGGAGACGGCCAGCTTCTGATTCACCGAATACGACATGGCCAGCGTGATCGCGGCCATTCTCTTCGTGATCGGATGCAACTGCTGCTGGTAGTCGAGGGCGGCCTGACCGGCGGCGACGTCGAAGAGGTTGCGCTGTTGAAACGGTGCATAAGAGCTCACGGCGGTGATTACATGCGGTATGAGCGCCTGGCCGAACTTCGCGCTCTGGGAAATACGTTTGATCCGGCTGATATCCGGCTGTACCAAATCGGGGATGAGAGCCTCCATTTCATTGAGCAACTCGGCCATTCTGGAGGCTGCCCCGGCAGGGTCTCCTACGGCCGTAGTTGTTGTCGTGGAACGCTTACGGACTGCGATACGTGACGAGGAACCACTTCCGGGTTTGGTCTTCGAGGACATTTTCCTTCTCCTTTCGATGCGCGGTGGAGGTTGCGCCTCCTGCCCACGTAATCACTTAGACGTTCCATGCGGAAAAAGGTAACGGATGGAATGTATAGTGCTCTTAAGCACTCTATAGTGGTCAAACCCGTGGGTGTAATCGGTATCGAATAGGGTCACGATCTCAGTTCCGTCGATCGTGATCTCTTTTCAGTAGGTCGCGATCTAAGCCCGGTAGATCGCGATCTAAGTTTGGTAGGTCGCGATCTATGCTCGGCAGATCGTGATCTAAGTTTGATAGATCGTGATCTAAGTTTAATAGATCGCGATCTAAGTTTGGTAGATGGCGATCTAAGTCGGGTAGATCGTGATCTAAGTCGGGTAGATCGTGATCTAAGTTTGGTAGATCGTGATCTAACCTCGGTAGATCGTGATCTAACCTCGGTAGATCGTGATCTAAGTTCGGTAGATCGCGATCTCAGACGGACCGATCGTGATCTCTGCAAGTGTGATCGTGCAACCGCTTAGTTGGGCGTCCGGCCGGGGCATATTCGGCCACTGCTACGGCATACAGCTCGGCGGCAGCACCTCCGAGGTTGACGTCCCGGCGCATCGACTGAAAGAGGCGCGTCGCCTTCCGGTCACCACTCGCCATTGCCGCGAATAGCTGACCTACGACGTTTTCATCAGGTGCGTAGCTCCGTCCAAGGCGTTGAACCTTTGCCGCGTAAACGCTCACGAAATGTCGCACCTCCGCGTCTGCGAGCTCTGGCCGCGGTAGCCGTGGCTTCCACCCTGGGGATGTGGAGATGGAATCGAGCATCGTCTCCGCAACCGGAACGAACACCCAGGTCCAGTGTTTTCCGACGGGTGAATCCGACGGCCGGCAACCGTTCGGGGTGAAAGCCAAGCCCACAAAGGTGTTCTTTGTGTCCGGCCACTGCTCACGGAAACTGAAACTCGGGAGTGGTGAGCTCCATGCGCGTACGCTTGTCGTTGACGGCGGCAGCGTTCGGCCAAACGAAAATACGGAGGCGAAGATACTGTCCGGACCTAAAGCGAAAGAACTCTGAAGGAAGAAAGTACTCGAATTCCATGGTCTCACCGGCGGGGAGCGTGATGCCGGTCTTGAGTGACGCTCCTCCCAGCAAGTTGCAGTTGCAACTCTTCTCCTTTGCAGCAACCCAGTGCCCGTGCGAGCGGGTATCGATGTTCACGCCCAACGTGCACAGCTTTTTCGTGCCTCCTTCGCTCTCGCCGCACACAGGAACAAAGACGTCGTCATTCGACGTGTTCCTCATTGTTACTGGAACTCGAAACAACGACACGTGCCGAATTTCGCCGATAGCGATGTCAAGTTTCGGGCGCAGTTGCTCTTGGGCCTGCGCAACCGATGTGACACAAACGAACGCTGCGAGCGCGAATCGAAGCGGTTGTCCCAACATATGTTCGTCCTTTCGGGCCATCCGGTTACGGTGAGAACGCTGCCGACCAGGAAGCGGCGCCGATGATGGCTAACCATCATAGAGGTATCGCGCGGTTGTGATCGTAACATATTGCAGACCAGTGGCTTACGCTCGTGTTTCGTCGTTCGCTGCTCTGGATGAGACCCGGTTTCGGCACAGTCCGCGCATCTTGAACTACTACTCGCCGATTTCTGCGCACGGCGCGAAGATTTCTGCGCGACCGTTGTGTCGCCGGAGAAGCCGCCCACGGGAATTTCGACAACGCTTGCGCGCGGAGGCGCGCACACAATTCAGCCCCGCGCTCGGCGTAGCGCGAGCGCGGGGCATAGGTAGTGACATGGAAGTGCGGCCGCGGAGGCGGCCGCCACAGAAGCTGGCGTATCGCGCTTCTGGTGCGAATTGGACTGTGTTGTCCCGGCCGCCTCCGCGGCCAGCAACATTGGCGCACACCTGTTACCCCGCGCTCGCGCTGCGCCGAGCGCGGGGCTGGATTGTGTGGCGCGCCTTCGCGCGCAACCGGTCCAAGCCTTCTCGAGCCTCAGAACCTCAAGCCTCTTGCCGTGTCGGTGTCACGGCTGGCAGCAGTCTGTACGCCAAGGCGTTGCGAAAAACGAAGGTCTGGCCCTTCGGTTTTCACGATCCCCAAGAAGAAGCTACTGGGACACGGACACGAAAAAGATGTCGTAGACCGGTTGTCTGCGTGCGGCATGGCCTGACGGGTTCTTTATGGAGATGAGCGACTCATAGCGGAAGGCGTTTCCCCAGGAATCATATCTACCCGTCCAGTGGTCGTGGAGGTCGATCGCAGTGACGTCACTTGCGTCGAGCGGTTCGATTTCGTTTGGTTCGGAGATCCCGTTATGGTTCAGGTCACGCCAGAGCATGAGCTGCGACCAGATCGGGTCCTGGTTATCGATGACGCCATCATGATTGGCATCAAACTCGGCCAAAGCTTCAAAGCCGTTCTTCGCCAGGTAGCCGTTCTGCAAAGGCGTAAAGTTACCGAACAGCTCGGCGCCGCCGGTGACCCGATGGTTATGATTGCGGTCCAGCCAGAGAAACGCCTCGTCTTCTCCTGCTGCAGTCCACCCGATGAGCCTCGGGTGACCGCTGCCGCTCATGTCGAAGAGCACAGGTGAGTTTGCGCCGGTGAGCCGATACCCACCGTCAGCGAAGTTGATGACGATCGGGCTGCACTGTGGATTGCACGCGTCTTCTATGTCGGGAAGTGGATCAGACGAAGGCGGTGGTGCTTGCACAAAATTGGCGATAAATTCCTTGTCCTGGTTCAGGACGACGGTGAGTGTTGTCGATGAGCCACTACCGTCGCCTGACCATGAGTCGAAGAGGTAACCATTGTTTGCGGCCGCAGTGACACTGATCGTGGTTCCACAAACCTCTGTGGAATATCGCGGCATCGTGTAGCCGCCTTCATTGGGCTGCGGATGAGCTACCCAGTAGCAGTGCCGTATGGCGCAGGTTTGCGCCGTGCCGGCACCCTGCGTGGTGTTATTGTTGCTTTCCGTTGCTGTGATCGTGGCGCGATAGCATTGATTGGTGGTAGCTGTAACAGTCAGAAGATCAGACCAAAGCCCCGAACCTGATCCAGAAGACACCGCAATGTTCCCGCCATCGATGGTGTGTCTTCCCGAGACGGTCGGTGTGGGCTCAAACATCCCTTGGAACTGATACTCCGCCCGCGAGAGCGAGTAGAGGTCGCTAAAAAGCTCCGAGTAGGTGAGGTCCACGCTTGTGTACAGGACACCCGTTGCGTAGGCGGACGATGCGGTCAAATAACAGAGGATCACCAGTTGAGCCAGGCGTCTCATTTGCAACCCTCGGCCTCGTGGCGCAATCGGGCCGCGGGATCAGGGAACGAGGTCGCCTGGGAATACTGCAGGCCGGGGGCAATCAGGGTATACAAAAGTTGGTCAAAACGAGCGGAGCCCACGCGTTTTCTTACTCTAGCTAGCGCCGCGGCTCGAGCGGCACAAAGCTCCCTATCCGAGAAATGTGGGTCATGTGCGATGAGTTGCGCCTGCAAGACAAGAAACGGCTTTGAATCCTTTTCCAAGTCGGCCCAAAAACTGGCCGTATCATTGAAACCGAGGGATTTCAAGCCGGGGTCGAGCACTCTGCGGCCGCGCGCGCGAACACTTGCGTCGGACCCTACTGCTCGCAGTAAGTTCTCAAATAGCTCATGGGGCATGAAGAGAGCGGGGTCGCGACGGCCGTCGATGAAATACTCCAGTGAAGTGCTTCCTGTGCTTTTTATGCTCGCAGCAGTGGTTGTACCCGGAATTGAATCAGCGTGGCGTGCCGCGTTGCGCTGAGCGATTGCCGTGGGATTGAAGCGCAAAGACAGTCTCTCCTCGTCCGTCCATCGCCATGCTTCTTTCGGTGCCTCTTGTGCTGAGTTAAACGTTTGCGCCGTGACTGCAGCAGCCAGAAATATCGATAGCCCAACCAATCTCTTCATCGCCGCACCTGCAATAATTCCGACAATATGGCATGCCTTTGCATTGCCGTCAAGCCGCGCAATTTTCGACCGCCGTTGGGGCACGGAGCCGGTGACACAATTTCTCGCTACAACTCATTTCCGCAAGAGCGCGAACGATACCGGCGCTATCACTAGCGGATTCCCCTCTACACACCCGCCCATTTCGATCACCGTCCAGTTACCGTCGAAAGAAACGCTCTGCACCTCATCGCTGAAATTCATCGCCAGCAGCGTGTCCCCTCGTTTCACCATCAGCATTCGCCGCTCATCATCCGCATGCGTTTCGACAGCATCGAGATCGAGCGACCGCAGCGCAGGGATTTCGCGCCGAAGGCGTAACAACTCTCGATAGAGATCGCGCACACCTTCAAGCTCGATTCGGGAAAGCTGCGACCGATTGAACGTCTCCTCATCGTGCGGATCGGGCGGTTCGCCATGCCAGTCAAAATCGTCGAACTCCTCAAGACGGCCTTTGCGGACCGCTTCGATCAGGTCGGCATCGTCGTGCGAGGTGAAGTACTGGAACGGCGCGGTCTCGCCGTACTCCTCACCCATGAACAGCATCGGGATGAAGGGGGAGAGGATGATGGTGGCGGCGGCGAGGCGGAGTTTGGCGGGGGAGACGATCGTCGAGAGGCGTTCGCCGAGCATGCGGTTGCCGGTCTGGTCGTGGTTCTGGGAGAAGACGACGAACTGTTTGCCGTCGCGGGTCTTTGGGGCCAGGCCGTATTTTCGGCCGTGATAGGGGGAGTGCTGGCCGGTGTAGAGGTAGCCGGACGTGAGCGTGCGGGCCAGATCGCTGGTGCGGCCGTAGCCGGCGTAGTAGCCGTCCTGCTCGCCGGTGAGGAGCGTGTGGAGCGCGTGATGGAGATCGTCGGACCATTGTGAATCGAAGCCGAGGCCGTGGTCGTTTTTCGGGGTGATGACGCTCGGATCGTTCAGGTTCGATTCGGCGAAGGTGTAGATGTACCGGCCAAGCGTCTCCGCGCGCGCACGGACGGCCGAGGTCAGGTCCTGCAGGAACGGCTCGGCGGAGCGGTCGGCGATGGCGTGGACGGCGTCGACGCGCAGTCCGTCGATGTGAAACTCATCGATCCATTGCAGCGCGTTGTGAATGAAGAACCAGCGCACGTCGTCGCTGTGCGGACCGTCGAAGTTCAACGCCAGGCCCCAAGGTGTCTTATAGCGATCGGTAAAGTACGGGGCGTATTCAGAAAGGTAGTTCCCCTCGGGGCCGAGGTGGTTGTAGACGACGTCGAGAAGCAGAGCGAGGCCGTGCTGGTGACAGGCATCGATGAGGCGCTTCAGCGCGAACGGTCCGCCGTACGACTGCTGCGCGGCGCCGATGTAGACGCCGTCGTAGCCCCAGTTGCGCGATCCGGGAAATTGGCCGATCGGCATCAGCTCAATGGCGGTGATGCCGAGGTCCTTCAATTTGTCGAGATGCGGGATGACGGCGTCAAAGGTGCCTTTTAATGTGAATGCTCCGACGTGTAGCTCGTAGATGACGTAATCTTCGAGCGGCACGCCGCGCCAATCGGCATCGTGCCACTCGAATTCACGCGGCACGACTTCCGAGGGACCGTGAACGCCTTCCGGCTGCAGGCGCGACGCCGGATCAGGACGTTCTCTTCCATTGACGACAAAGAAATAGCGCGTGCCGGCGCCGGCATCGATGGTCGCCTCGTGGTATCCGCGGGCGTTCTTCGTCAAGGTGATGCGTCGATCGTCAGGAGCGACGATGTGAAGCTCCATGTTGGCGACGTACGGCGCCCATACGCGAAACTCGCAGCGGCCAGGCTCAATCAGATTCGCGCCGAGCTCAGTCATACGAAAGACGGCGCCCAGCGGAGGAAGCGTACGAGGTAGTAAGAGAACCTTGATCCCCAAACGGCCCAATTGTCATCCTGAGCCTGCCGGAGCGCTGAGCGAGCGTAGCGAGCGAAATGCGCGGAGGACGGCGAAGGATCTCAAGATTCGCTGCACTTGCCACAGGCGCTGCCACTGGAGATCCTTCAGCGTCCCTTCGGCTGCGCTCAGGGCAGGCCTGCGCGCATCTCGCTCGCTGGCGCTCGCTCGGCGCTTCGGCAGCTTCAGGATGACAAATTGTCCGGTTGTATTTTTCGCTAATCAAATTTGCGCCTAACTCAGTCATAGCTGGTCATCAGATGGACGCAGAAAAACCGCCCCTAACGGTGGAAGCGTCAGGTTCACCGACCACTTCCTGCCGTGCAGCGGGATCGGGGCGGCATCGACGCCGCCCATGTTTCCCTGTCCGCTGCCGCCATAGATCACCGCATCGCTGTTCAGCACCTCGGACCAATGGCCGCCGGTGGGGACGCCGACCTGGTAGTTGTAGCGCGGGATCGGCGTGAAGTTCAGCGCCACGATCACCGGCGGATCCGGCTTCGCTTTCCGCATCAATACGATGATGCTGTTCTCCGTATCGCAGCAGTCGATCCATTCGAAGCCTTCCGGCGAGAGGTCGAGTTCGTGCAGCGCGGGGATGTCGCGGTAAGCTTTGTTGAGATCCTCCACCCAGCGCAGCAGGCCGGCGTTCGGCTCCGCATCGAGCAGGCTCCAATCGAGGCTGGCGTCGTGATTCCACTCCCGCCATTGCCCGAACTCGCCGCCCATGAAGATCAACTTCTTTGCCGGCTGCGAATACATATGGGCGAAGAGCAGCCGCAGATTGGCGAACCGCCGCCATTCATCGCCCGGCATCTTGCGGATCAGCGAGCCTTTTCCGTGGACCACCTCGTCGTGCGAGAGCGGCAGCACGAAGTTCTCCGAGAAGGCGTACATGGCCCGGAAGGTCAGGTCGTTGTGATGGAACTTGCGATGCACTGAATCGAGCGCGAAGTAGCGCAGCGTGTCGTGCATCCACCCCATGTCCCACTTCATCCCGAATCCGAGTCCGCCCACATACGTCGGCCTCGATACCATCGGCCACGATGTCGACTCCTCGGCGATGACCTGCACGTCGGGATGGACCTTGTAGACATCCTCATTGAGACGGCGCAGAAAATTGATGGCCTCGATATTCTCGCGGCCGCCGAACTCGTTCGGGATCCACTCGCCGTGCTTGCGTGAGTAATCGAGGTAAAGCATCGAGGCGACGGCGTCGACGCGCAGCCCGTCCGTGTGAAAGACGCCCAGCCAGTAGAGCGCGCTGGAGAGCAGGAACGAGCGCACCTCGTTGCGGCCGAGGTTGAAGACCAGCGATCCCCAGTCCGGCTGGAACCCCTTGCGCGGATCGGCGTGCTCATAGAGATACGTGCCGTCGAAATACGACAGCCCGTGCTCGTCGGAGGGGAAGTGCGACGGCACCCAATCGAGGATGACGCCGATGTCGTTCTGATGCAGGACGTCGATGAGGTACATCAGATCCTGCGGCGTGCCGTAGCGGCTGGTGGCGGCGAAGTAGCCGGTGCACTGATAGCCCCAGGAGCCGTAGAACGGATGCTCCATGACCGGCAGCAACTCGACGTGCGTGAAGTTCATCTTGCGCAGGTAATCGGATAACGGCACCGCGAGCTCGCGATAGGTAAGCGGCCGGTCGCCGTCGCGTTTCCACGATCCGATGTGCATTTCGTAGATCGACATCGGCGCGCTGAAGGCGTTGCGTTGCGCGCGATCGCGCATCCAGTCGTCGTCGTGCCATTCGTAGTCGAGATCCCAGACCACCGAGGCGGTGGCGGGAGGGGTCTCGTGAAGGATTCCGAAGGGATCGGCCTTGTCGACGCGGTAGTTGTTGTACTTCGAGCGGATGTGAAACTTGTAGTGCGCCCCTTTGCCGACGTGCGGCACGAAGCCTTCCCAGATCCCGGAAGGTCCGCGATCCTCGAGGTGAAGCTCCTCCGGATTCCAGCCGTTCCAGTCGCCCATCACGCTGACCGAGGCCGCGTTCGGCGCCCAGACGGCGAACATCGTCCCCTTCACGCCGTCGCGGGTGACGACGTGCGATCCCAGTTTTTCCCAGAGCCGGGTATGGCTCCCTTCGTTAAAGAGGTGGTAATCCCAGTCGCTGAGGAGGGAGGTTGCCATCTTGCCCATCGTGTCGCGCTGAGGATCGGATAGCAAGGGTTGCGCCGCACAGAAACCAGAAACTAGAAACCAGAAACCAGAATGCTGCGCTCCGCCGTCATTTCTGGTTTCTAGTTTCTGGTTTCTGGTTTTCGAGGACCCGCAGCACTTCACCAACGCTCCACGCCTGCGCGATGCAGCCGCGCGGAGCGTGCGGAGCGTCGCCATCGAAGATCTCGCTGATTGTGCCGACGCCGGCTTCGGCGAGGTGGGCCTGCATGTTGGCGATGAGGCCGCGCGCGGTTTCGCGGCCGGCGTCGCCGCGATAGCGAATCAGCGCGTCGATGTAGGGGCCGAGGAGCCAGGGCCAGACGGTTCCCTGGTGATAGGCGGTGTCGCGCGCGCGTTGATCGCCGAGGAGCTGGCCGTGGTAGCTCGGATCGGAGGGGGCGAGCGTGCGAAGGCCGACCGGTGTGAGCAACTGCGATTCACACACGTTGAGGATCTCCTCGGCGCGCACGTCGTCGAAAAGCGGGAACGGCAGGGCGATGGCGAAGAGCTGATTCGGGCGGACCGATGCGTCGTTCGGATTCACCACGTCGAAGCAAACCCGCGCGTCGCGATTCCAGAACGCGGTTTCGAACGCCTCCCGCACCGTATCGGCGCGCGACGCCAGCGCGGCATCGCCGGAGAGCGTGGCCACGATCCGGAGGGCGTTGTACCAGAGCGCGTTGATCTCCACCGGCTTGCCGCGCCGCGGCGTCACCGCTTCACCGTCGACGATCGCATCCATCCACGTCAGCGCCACGCCTCGTGCGCCGGCGTAGAGGAGGCCGTCGAGGTCGACGTGGATGTTGTAGCGCGTGCCGCGCTCGAGCCAGTTGATGGCCTCGCGAAGGACGGGCAACGCTTCGTCGCGAACGAAGACATCGTCGCCGGTCGCCTCGCGATAGCGCCAGATGGCGATGAACAGCCACAGGCCGGCGTCGACGGAGTTGAATTCCGGCTCGTTCGTGCCGTCGGGGAAGCGGTTGGGAATCATCCCGCTGTTCGCCGCGGCCAGCCAGCGGCGAAGGATCTGCTTCGCATCATCGAAGCGGCCGGTGGCGAGGCAGAGTCCCGGCAAGGCGATCATCGTGTCGCGTCCCCAGTCGGTGAACCAGTGGTAGCCGGCGATGATGGTTTTCTTGCCGTCGCGGTCGATGAGGAACTGGTCGGCGGCGAGGGTTAAGGCGGTTATCGGTTGTCGTTTATCGGTTGGTGAGATCAGGGCTTCCCGGCGCTTGCGTTCTTCCTCGATCATCGCCGAGGCATTCCACTCGCGATCCTCGGTCGCAAGCACCACCGGCAGTACGTCGCCGCGGTTCAGAGTGATGACGTATGCGCCGGGGGTGAAGAGGTCCTCTTCGGAATCGAGGCCGCGCTCACGCTCGCGGTCGTAAACGAAATTCTTCCAGCGGTCGGGCTTCGCTTCGAACGTTGCGCCCGGCACGTTGATATGAACGTAAGGGAGGGCCGCGTCGCTGTCGTGGATGAGGGAGTGATAGTCGCGCCCGGCGAGGAAGGGGGAGAGCCGAAGCTCAAATGGCGATGCGCAGTCGATGACCTCGTACACGATGATGGTTGCGTTCCAGCCGTGCGGCGCAACAATCGTTTTGCGCAAGGTGATGCCACCGGTGGCGTACTCCCATACCGGAAAGAGATCGCGGCGGAACGAGACGAGATGCTCGAAGCCGCGCGGATGGATGCAGCCCGGGAAACGGTTGGAGGCGAGATCGACGCCGGCCACGGTCTCGTCGAATTTCGCGACGAGCACGGTCCGCTCGGTGCGGCCGGGCAAGGCGGCGACGAGCATCCCGTGATACCGGCGCGTATTTGCAAACGTGATCGACGAGCTCGCCCATCCACCCAGGCCGTTCGTCTCCAGCCATTCCAGCCCGGAAGCGCGCTCGAAATCGTGAAGGACGTCGGGGCCGAAAGCGATCATGTGGCGAACTTTATGCTAGCAACCAGCTCCGGACTGCTCCCATGCGCAACGGCAACGTGCTGGTCGTCGAAGATGACGACACCATCCGGCGGCTGCTCATCGAATATCTGAAGAGTCACGAGCTGGTTAACGTCGACGGCGCGCGAGACGGCGTTGAGGCGCTGCACCTGATCGTCACGAACCCCTACGCCGTCGTGGTCCTCGACGTGATGATGCCGAAAATGAGCGGCATCGACGTTCTCGACTCCCTGGAGGCCCTCCTCTTCGATCCCTCGGTGAAGTCACTCCACGACCTGCCCGCGGTTCTCGTCATCACAAGCGCCGAAAAAACGATCCTCCCCGACGTCGCCATCGCCCAGCGCTGCCCCGGCAGCGTGCAACGTGTTTTCCGCAAACCGTTCGACATCGCGGAGCTGGCGGGGTGCGTGGAGAGGTATCTGGAGGCGGGGTAAGGTGAGGGGGTACTGAAAATCGGAGGTTACGCGCCTCTCAATTCACTGTCATCCTGGCGCTATATCTCGATCTTCTGCGAAACCACGCCCACGTGGTCCGTCAGCTCGTCGCGTACCGCGACGACGATGCGGTAGATCCCCTTTGACAGCGCCAGTGGAGGGATGGTGACCGTCATCGGGCCGGTGGCCGATTCGTTCGGCTGGACGGAGATGTCGGCGTATGACTTTGCCAGCGTGATGTTGCGGCCGTCGGGGTCGAAGATCGATACGTAGACGTGAAGGCGGGTGCGCGAGCCGCGCGCGTCGGTGATGTATTGCAGCGACTCCATCGACATCGCCGCCTTGATCGGGACTAGGGCGACGATCCCGCGGTACTGCGGCTCGCCGAAGATCAGCGAAACAGCCATCGTCGACGGCTGCATCACCGCGCCGAGGGGGGAACGGAGCGCGCGCGTCATCTGCATGTCGGTCGGCGCGCTCGAATAGCCGTCGCGGTACTGCAACTGATAGTCGGAGTGCTTTTTCACGCGCACCGTCAGGCGGTGATAGCGGTTGTCGTCGATGTGCAGCGGCATGTAGCCGAGTGAGTAAAACGTCGCCGAGCGGCGGTCGAAATCGACGAACGACTGATCGATGCGGTTGCCGGGCATGTACGCACCGCCCGTCTCTTTGGCCAGCCAGAACATCGGCGAGGTGTTGATGGCGTTCGAACGCGCGCGCGGCGCTTCGCTCATCGAGTTCACCACGTCCTGCGGCGGCAGTTCCAGCCCCTCGGCGGAGATGATGTAGATGCTGGTATTGGATGCGTTGGCCTCGCGCACCAGGATCTCGCGCATGTTGTCCAGCTCCCTGTCCGAACTGACGACCTCCTGCGCGTGGCCGCCTGTCGCGGGATCGGATGCGGGGCGATCGATGGGAGAGAGCGTCCCCAGCGGAAGGTATCCGGTGACGAGAAGGATGATCTTCCGTCCCTCGCTGCTTCCGAAGGCCCGCGCCGCATCGACGAGCGCCTCGGTCGACGAATGCGCGGAGATCATCTGGTCCTTCTGCGACGCCTCGTCTTCCATCATATTGATGGTGGGCGTGTTCACCCACTTGTCCGCGAAATCCTTGCGCACGTTCTGGACGTCGGGATCGCGCGGATTGATCGTCGCCATCGCCGAGATGCTCTTGAACTCGGAATGATCGATCGGCGCTTTGATGGCCTTGCGGGTTCCCGTGTGGCGGATATTGGTTACGACGTCGTGCAGCGTTTTCTTGTCCGAGGTCATCGGCAGGACCAGGTGGACCCCGGTGTCGACCGTGGCGATCGACCAGTCGTAGCGGCCGTCGTCAAAATGGTCGTTGACGAAGGTTTCCAGCTTGTCGAGCGCCACATTGCGGCCGTGGGGAGTGGTATTGAGATTGTCGATGAGAACGAGCACCTTGCGGCGGAAGCGCTCCGGCGACGGCGCGGGCACCGCTGACGCCTCCGATTCCGGACGGACATCGGTTTTGGCCTGGGCTTTCTCGACCGCGTAGAAGTTCGAGATCGGCTGCAGCTTGCCGTCCTCGAGGACCTCGAAATCGTTTCGCGTGAGCCCCGGAACCGGTTGCCCCCGCCGATCAGTCACGGTGACGTCGACATTGACGACGGAGACCTCGATCTTCTCGACGAGCGGCGGCGGCGCCGACACCGGCGTCGGCTGTGCTGATTGTTGCGACGTCTGTTGTGATTGCGAAGTAACGGCGAACAGTAACGCGACTGCGACGACGATCTTTCGCATGACTCAGTGTCCTATGGATAACCCTTGTTACGACCCCCGACTCCCGACTCCCTCATCCAATCACCATACCTGACAAGCCTTCGCTCTCACCATCGGTGAATCCGCGCTGCAATTGAATGCCTTCTGGAACTGGGGAAGGTCGGAGACGATCCCGTTGATTCGGTACTTGCCAGGCGAGTGCGGATTGGTGATGGCGTTGGCGCGGAGGTTCTCCGGCCGCTGGTTCTCGCAGGCCCACTGCGCGAAGCCGATGAAGAAACGCTGATCGGGCGTGAATCCATCGATCGGTGTCGTCTCGTTCGGATCGGCTGCCTTCCAGGCGATGTAGGCCAGCAGTGTTCCGCCGAGGTCCGCGACGTCTTCGCCGGACGTCAGCTTCGAATTGATCTTGATGTCGTCGACGATCGTGTAGCCCGCGTACTGATCGCGCACGCAATTGATGCGCTCTTCGAAGTTCTTGGCGTCGTCCGCCGTCCACCAGTCCTTCAGATTGCCCTGCGCGTCGAACTGGCGGCCTTCATCATCGAAGGCGTGCGTCAGCTCGTGGCCGATGGTCGATCCGGTGTTGCCGTAGTTCGGGGCGTCGTCGAGCTTGGCGTCGTACAGCGGCGGCTGCAGCACTCCGGCGGGGAAGTTGATGTCGTTCATCTGCGGGTTGTAGTAGGCGTTCACCGTCGGCGGGGTCATCCCCCACTCGTTGCGGTCGACCGGTTTGCCGATCTTGTTCAGATCGCGCTCCGATTCGAAGAGGATGGCCCGCGTGCCGTTGCCGTAGAAGTCGCCGCGCACGACGTTCAGCTTGCCATAGTCGCGCCAGCGGTCGGGGTAACCGACCTTGTTCGCCACCGCGTGCAGCTTCTCCAGCGCGCGCTGCTTCGTGGCCGGCGTCATCCAGTCGAGATTCTTGATCTCATCCTCCATCGCCGTCTCGATGCGCTTGGTCATATCGACCGTCTTCGCCTTCGTCTCCGCGGTGAAGGTACGGGCCACGAACTCCTGCCCCAGCGCTTCGCCGAGGTCGCGGTCGACGTACTGGACGCAACGCTTCCAGCGCGGAGGCATCGCCTTCACCCCGCGCAGTGTCTTGCGGTAGAAGTTGAAATCCTCGGCGACGAACTTCTTCGAGAGGTACGGCGCCCGGCTATGAACGGCGTGCCAGCGCAGGTAGGCCTTCCAGTCTGCCAGCGGAACGGACTTCAGCTCCTTCTGCACCGCCGCGAAGAACTTCGGCTCGGTGACGTTCAGCGTCTGCACGATGCTGATCACGCCGGTGGTGACGAGATACGATTTCCATTCGAAGGCCGGCGCGATCCTGCTCAGCGCTGCCACCGTCATCTTGTGCGACAGGTTGTAAGGATTGCGGCGCTCGACACGGGTCAGCGATGCCTTCGCCAGCGCGGTCTCGATCCGCATCACCGTTGCGGCATCCTTCTTCGCCTCCGCCTTCGACTCGCCGATCAGCTCCAGCATCGCCTCGACGTGGGCCAGATACTTCTCGCGGATCTCTTTTGATTTCGCGTCGGTCTTGAGGTAGTAGTCGCGATCCGGCAACGCCAGCCCGCCGGCGCTGGCCTCGGCGATGACCTGCGAGGCGTCGCTATAGTCCTGCGTCGATCCGAAGCCGAAGAGCCAGCCGTTCCCGCTCGAGCGCAGGTGCTGTTGCGCAAGAAATCCCCCCAGTTCGTACTTGGCCTTCAGCGCGGCGATCTCGCTGAGCAGCGGCTGCAACGGCTTCGCTCCCAGCTCCTCGATGTGCGCCTCGTCTGTGCAGGCTTCGAAGTAGTCGCCGATCTTCTGCTGCACGGCCGTTCGGTCGGCGCGCGGCTTGGCGGCATCGAGAAGGATTCCCCAGAGGTACTCCTCGTTCTCCTCGGAGACCTTGCCGTAGACGCTCCACGACGCCTGGTCGGGCGGAATGGGGTTGTTCGTCATCCATCCGCCGCATGAGTACTGGTAAAAGTCGGCGCACGGATTGGCCGTCCGGTCCATCGACGGGATGTCCAGGCTCGGCGTGTAAGGGAGGGCCGCAAGCGGATGCTCCTTCGGCGCCGGCGCCTCCGGCTGCGGCGTTTCCTTCGGAGGCGGCGCCGCATCCGCCGGCTTCGCAGCGGAGGGCTTCGGCTTCTCGACAGGACGCGCCTGCTGCGTGGGGTCAGGCCTTTGCTGCGCAAAAACACTCGTGGCGGCGAGGAGGATGACGGCGGCTGCTATCTTCATGAGCCGGGAGTCTACTCCGCGCTCCCTCGCACAACCTTGTTACAATCGCCGTTTCCCAAATAGGAGGAACCCATGGCAGATCTGTCGACGACGTTCACCGGTATCCGCTTCGAGAATCCGTTCCTGCTGGCCTCGGCACCGCCGACGGAGTCCGACGCGAACATCATCCGGGCCTTCGAGGCAGGCTGGGGCGGCGTGGTGACGAAGACGATCGGCCTGCATCCTGTCGTCAACGTCAAGGGTCCGAAGACGAAGTTCCTCCGTTCCGAGGACCAGGGGGCGCGCCTCTCGATGACCAAGCGCCCGGGCACGACGGTGATGGCTTCCTGGAACTGGGAGCTGATCTCTGACAAGCCGCTCGACTGGTGGATCGGCAAGCTGGCCGCGATCAAGAAGGCCTATCCGACGAAGATCCTCGTGGCCTCGATCATGGCCGGCTCCGGGAACGACAAGGAGCTGAACAACTGGCAGACGCTGGCGAGGGCCTGCCAGGACGAGGGCGCGGACGCGCTGGAGCTGAACTTCTCCTGCCCGCACATGGACCGCGTGGACATGGGCTCGAACGTCGGCAAGGACAAGGTGCTCTGCTCGGTGGTGACCATGGCGGTCAAGGAAGTGTCGAAGATCCCGGTGTGGGTGAAACTGACGCCGGCGACGTCGAACATCGTGGAGGAGGCCGAGGCCTGCTTCCGCGGCGGCGCGGACGCGGTGGTGTCATCGAATACCTGGCCGTCTCTGCCGCCGATCGATCCTGCCACCCTCGATTTCGAGATGAACGTCGAAGGCTACGTCTCCCCCGGCGGCCTCGGCGGCCCGGCCATCCTCCCGCTGTCAATGGCCAAGATGGCGCAGTTGACCAAAGCCTTCCCCGACAAGGAGTTCTCCGGCATCGGCGGCATCTCCACCTTCGAGCACGCCCTGAACTACTTCCTCCTCGGCTGCGGCACGACCCAGGTCTGCACCGCCGCCATGCTCGACCACGCCATCGGCCCAAACGTGATCAAGACCCTGACCACCGGCATGTCCGACTTCATGGACGCCCGCGGCTTCCCCTCCCTCTCCGACTTCCGCGGCGCCCGCCGCGACCGCATCGTCCCCCACTCCCAGATCAAACGCCCGGATACCCGCGAGTACCACGGGGGGTACGAGGATGAGGCGGTGGAGGGGTACGCGAAGGCGGAAGAGGTGGGGGTGTAGGGGCAACCCCCTGAAGACTATCTGAAGGCGCAAACCGAAGCGCATAACGGTTTGCTCAACGGCTGACGGGGGCAATCGCAATTTTCGTTTCGCGATGAAAAGGAAACTCCAGGCATACTCAGTTAGGAAGGAACCACTCTCCAACTCGCGCAAGAGCGGTCGCCAAAGCATCCTCGTGAGACAATCAAATCGTGCCGCAGGAAATTACGCCACAGAATGTCACGAAGCCCATTCAGCTCTTGGCTGCTTGGTTAGTAGGGCTGATCCTTGTTGATGGCTCATTCTTGACGGCAGCCAAAATATTAACATCTCCGTCTTGGCTTGGTGCGTCACTCGTCATCGCAGCGATTGCAAATGTTCCGCTGTTCCCGATCTGTATCTTCGTGCTTCAGACCCGGTTCCGACCGGAGATGCAGGAGGACTCATTCTACGCTCGCTACTTGGAAGTGCAGAATGCAACCCGCACAGTTGTAAGCTTGGGCGACGATACCACCCGACTCCGGGAGGTCGTGATCGATGCCACGTCCAGCATGGCCGATGTTCTGAAGGCTGTCGATTCAGCTGTCGGCGATATACGAAGTCAAATCGCTGGTGGCAGCGAGGCTGTTTCCGAGCCCGTAAGGCGATCAATCCTCGCTTCTAGGTCCGTTCTGGAGCGGGCACGTCAGAAACTTAAGTGGAGCGCCTACGCCATTCATGTAAACGACCATCTTGGATCCTACCAGGCCATCGTAGATGTGTTGTGTGCATCAGGCCTTGCAAATGTAATTACGTTTGGAGTCGCGAAAAAAGTGATGACGGGGCCGAAGTATTCAGTGATCACCTTGGGCAAGAATGTCCCAGTACGTATGTTGTCCATCGTTGTCGAGCTGGTCGCCGACATGGAGCCGTGGTACATCAATTTGACCGAGGAGGACACCAGCGTAGGGAATGTTTATTTGGGAGCTTACGGCTACGGTGGTCAACTAGTCGCCCACCTCACGGGTGATCTGAGAAGCAAGCTCGCCGCAGCAGGCTACACACGCAATTCGCTGAAGCATTGGCTCAAAGAAAGTGGCGAGGCGCTTAATTTCGATTACCCTATTGATGACGATCGATGGTAAGGCCGAATGAATTGAATTGGGGTCAGGCCTCTGCTTCTCTCCTACCTCCATCGCCGCTCTACTTGCCGTAGAGAAACCCTCCCAATACCTCCTCGGAATGGAAACTCCTCGGCTGATTTGGTGGAGTTTTGACGTGTTTTCTCGCAGCCGAGGGATCCTCGGCGTATGTCAAGACCTCTGAGACTCGAATTCGAAGGCGCCTTCTGGCACGTCACATCCCGAGGAAACGAACGGAAGGACATCTTCCGAGGTGACGGCGATCGTCTGCTGTTCCTTTCCCTGCCCGCCGCCGCGGTGAAACGATTCCGATGGCGTCTCCACCGAGAACCTCGTAAAGGCGACCGTCTGCGGGAGGACGGTTCACGCGGAGGCGCGGAGGCGCGGAGACGTAGCTCGGCAGCAACCAACCAGAGCGTCGTCGGCCAACGTTATCCCGACGTCTTGAAATTCACCGTCAGGTTGAACTCGACGTCGACCGGTTCGCCGGCGAGGCGGCCGGGCTCGAAGGTCCATTGGGCGATCGCATAGAGGGCGGCGGCGTTCAGTTCAGGAAACGGTGATTGCTTGATCAACTGGACGGCGCGCACGCAGCCATCGCGCGAAATGATGCAGCGGAGGATCACGATGACGTTCGTTGCCGGTCCCATAGCCCGGCGCGCCGACTCGGGGAACTGCGGCTCCTGTCGATGCTTTACGCGAGGGGCCGTTACCTTGCCGCCAATCTGATGAATCGTGGAGGCTGTCGGTGCGGTCAGAGGTGCTTCATCGAGGCATGGCGGTTGTCTCCGGCCATGAACGAGCAGGATGTCGCCGGTCGCCAACGGCGACTGGATCGACGATGGGGTGGCCAGGGAAAGCCGCATCAGTGTCGTGACTGCTTTTTCGCAGGCAGAATCGAGGTCGATGCGCTTCAGCTCGATGGCCTGCACGCGGCCGGATAGGTCGCTGGTTGCGCCGGCAGTGGCCAGCCATTGGCCGTTGCAGCGCGTCTCGGCGACCACCGCTCCGGCGACGCCGGGAGGCAGTACGCCGGGCAGAAAATAGGCGGGCTCCGCCACGACCGTCGACGGAATCGTCCTGGTGGGCCGATGCTCCGGTATCCGGCAGTCGTAGCTCACCGTTCCGCAGTGGTTCTTGCGCACGATGAACTCTTTTTCGGTGAAGTACTGAAAGATCGATTCGTCATTGCCGAGGAGAGGATCGGCCTCCGCGGTCTGCAGCCAATCGAGCCATCGCGGATCGTCCTTCCGTTCGGCGCCGAGCATGCGGCGGAGCAACTCACGGCCGAACGCTTCGCGCATGCTCGCTTCCTCCCTCGGAGCGGACAACGCGGAGCGCACATTCTCCTCAATCATCGATGGGTCGGGTACGTAGGAGCGGACGAGATACCAGACCGACGCGACGCGGATCTCTTCGACCGGCATGTTGAGTGAGGCGCCCATGACGCCGGCCTGCATGGCCAGTTGCGACTCACGAAGTGAGGTCAGAAGCGCACTCCAGCCGGCGCCGTCGTGCATGCCGAGAAGCCGGGAACCGGCGGCAACCCCCGCGGCGGGCCGGCGCCAAAGAGCTTGCGTGAAGAAGCCCGCGGTCGGGACGAAGCCCTGGGCACGAAGCGTCGTCGCATAGATATCGAACGCATCCGGGCGGCGTGAGACGGCGCTGCTGATCACATCGTCGATGGCGGCCGGCAGCTTTCGGGTGGCGGAGCGGGCGCGATCGATGTCCGAGGCGTCGCCGAGGATGATCAGTGCCCGGACTTCTTCGCGCGCGGCGTCGGGATCGCCTTCGGCCGTCAGGGCATCGCGAATCTGTGGCAGCACGCTCGTCAGGCCGCGAACGAGAGCCACGCGCGCAGCCGCGGCGCGAATGACATTGTCCTTTGACGCCAGCGCCGGCCCCACACGCGCGGTGACGGCCTCGGCGTTGGTGTCGTTCACGAGCAGAGCGATCGAGGCTGCCGTGTCGTCAGCGGAGGCCGCGGTCGCCAGGAGCACAAGCAAGCAAAGCGTGGACGTGATTTTCGCCATCAGGGGTGGAGCGTACAAGAAAAAAGGGTCACGCGGAGGCGCGGAGACGCGGAGGGGAGAACTGCCCGTTAGAGCTTGGCAGCGTCCGTGGTGAATGAGGCGGATGCCCTCCTCCGCGTCTCCGCGCCTCCGCGTGAGCAATCTCTGATGCGACTCGTTTGTTGGTACCCTCACATCGATGCCTAACCGTTCCGGGATCAAAGACTTTCTCTGGCGGCACTCGGCGGGGATTGCCTTCCTCGTCATGGTCTGCTTCGTCGGCTTTCTGGCGTACGTCGGGTACACCTACGCCGTCATCACGAAGAAGTTCGATTCGAGCCGGCGGTGGGATCTGCCGAGCAGGATCTATTCGGATGCCACGCCGATCGTGCCGGGCATGACCATTCCGCGGGTGCTGCTCGAGCCGAAGCTCAACCATGTCGGCTATCACGAGACCAACGTCCGGGTTGCGAACCCCGGGGAGTACCGCTACGCCGGCGGGACGCTCGAGATTTACCTCCAGAACTTCGAGTATCCCGATATCGAGTTCCGCGCGCTGCCGGTGGCGATCGAGATGGAGGGAGGGACCGTGCGCGCCATCCGGAGGCTCGACGACGGCGTGGCGTTACGCGGCATCCGCATCGAGCCGGAGCTGATCACGTCGATCTACAACAACGAGATGGAAGACCGGCTGCCGGTCTCGATCGACGCCGTACCGAAGGTCGTCAGCGAAGCGATCATCGCCACCGAGGACAAGAACTTCTATCACCATCAAGGAATCTCCATCCGGGGGACTCTCGGTGCACTGATCACCGACATCCGCAACAAGAACATCTCGCACGGCGGCTCGACGCTGACGCAGCAGCTCATCAAGAACTTCTATCTCAACCCGGAGCGCAGTTGGGGGCGTAAGGCTCACGAAGCATTGATGGCCGTGCTGCTGGAGGCGCGCTACCCCAAGAACCAGATCCTCGAGGCGTATCTCAACGAGATCTACCTGGGGCAGAACGGCGCGGTGCAGATCAGCGGCGTCGAGCAGGCATCGCAGGTCTATTTCGGCAAGCATGTGACCTACCTGACGCTCCCCGAGGCGGCCACGCTGGCCGGAATCATCCGCTCGCCGAACGTCCTCTCACCGCTGGCGCATCCCGACCGCGCCAAGGGGCGGCGTGACACGGTGCTGCAACTCATGAAAGAGCAGGGATACATCAACGACACCGACTATGAACAGGCGGTGGCCAGTCCGCTGACGACGGCGCGTTTTCCGAGGACGTCGCGCAGCGCGCCGTTCTTCGTCGATCTCGTGCTCAAGCAGTTGAAGGAGACCTATCCCGAGACCCAGCTCCGCACCGAGGGGCTGCGGGTCTTCACGACGCTCGACACGATCATGCAACGTTCCGCCGAGCAATCGCTCGACAGCGGCATCGATGCTCTGAACAAGCACTATCCGTATCTGCGCAACTCGCCCACGCCGCTCGAGGGGGTCGTTCTGACGATCCAGCCCGGCACCGGTTACGTGAAGGCGCTCGTCGGCGGGCGGAGCTACTCGAAGACGCAGTTCAACCGGGCCATTCAGGCGCGCCGGCAGCCGGGATCGCTTTTCAAGCCGTTCGTCTACGCCACGGCAATGGATCCCGCGCGGGGGCAGCAGGCCTTCACCGCGGCGACGGTGCTCGACGATTCGCCGATCAGCGTCAAGAGCGGCAACGCGGTCTGGACGCCGCAGAACTACGACCTCAAGTTTCACGGGCAGGTATCGGTGCGCGAAGCGCTGGCGCATTCGTACAACATCCCCGCCGTGCGCGCGGCGATGAACGCGGGCGTGCCGAATGTGATCAAGACCGCGGCGACGATCGGCATCGAGAGTCATCTGGAGCCGTATCCGTCGGTGTCGCTCGGCTCGTTCGAGGTGACGCCGCTCGAGATCGCCTACGCCTACTCCGCGTTCGCGAACCTCGGCGTAAAGGCCGAGCCGATCTCGATTCTGGCGGTCTCGACGCGCGAAGGAAAACTGCTGGAGTCGCGCGAGGTGAAGATGAAGCGCGTCGCGCCGGCCAGCGTCTGCTACGTGATGAACGACATCCTCAAGGACGTCTTCAACTACGGCACCGCCTCCACCAAGGCCCACGCCCTCGGATTCACCCGGCCGTTCGCGGGGAAGACCGGGACCACCAGCAGCTATCGCGACGCATGGTTCATCGGCTACTCGCCGCGCATCCTGTCGCTGGTCTGGCTCGGCTTCGATGATGGCCACAGCGTCCGGCTGGCCGGCGGCGATGCCTGCGTCCCGATCTGGACGACGAACATGAATCGCGTCGGCGGCATGATTGCCGACGTCGACTGGAAACGCCCCGAGGACGTCGTGGAGCGCCAGATCGATCCGCTGTCGGGAATGCTGGCCACGCCGTATTGCCCGCAGACGAAGAACGAGATATTCGTCGCGGGCACCGAACCCGCGTCCGTCTGCCCCCTGCATGCAGGCAGCGGTGAGCCGAGTCCGTTCTGGCGCGATAACGCCGAGCCTACGCAGACGGATGCTCAGGGAGGTCTGCTCCTCAATCCAGGACAGCCGCGTCCGACGCCGCAACAGCAGCAGAAGCAGAAAGAGCATGGAATCCGGAAGCTGCTGCGCGCGATTTTCGGAGGGCAGTAGGGGGTGGGTTTACTGGGTCGCAGGGTTGCTGCGTTGCTGGGTTTCGCGGTCACGCAGGGATGAGATCCTCAGGATGTTGCCGAGTTGCAGTGTCGAGTCTGGTAACGAGGGCACGTGGCTCAAACACCGCGAGACCGCGAAACTTCGAGACCGCGAGACCCGCAACCGCAACCGCAACCGGTGTAGAGTTCATGATGTCACTGGAGCTGTAAACATTTGACCTCCATCTTCCAAGCAGACGCTGCCCCGAAAACCGCTACGCCCACGCAGCTCGAGCCGCGGAGCTCCCTGCTGGACCGAGTCCGGCGGCACTCGGATGAGGCGTTGGTCTACCTTGGGGAGTTGACGGATCTGGCCGTGCAGACGGTTCAACAATTCGTTCGCGGGCCGATCGACCGTGCCATCGTTCTCGCACAGTTTGATCAGATCGGGGTACGGTCGCTCTCGATCGTCGCCATCACCTCGCTCTTCATCGGCATGGTTCTGGCGTTGCAGACCGCCTACTCCCTCTCCGATTTCGGCGGCTCGCTGTTCATCGGGAAAGTGGTCTCGCTCTCGCTCATCCGCGAGCTGGCGCCGGTGCTGATGGCGCTCATGGTCGGCGGCCGGGTCGGGGCCGGCATCGCCGCGGAGCTCGGCACGATGAAAGTCACCGAGCAGATCGATGCACTCCGGGCGCTGGCCACCAATCCGGTCCGTAAACTCGTCGTCCCGCGCGTTCTGGCCACGACGATCATGATGCCGCTCCTGACCACTCTGGCCTGCTTCATCGGCATCCTCGGCGGTCTGATCATCGCCGTCGGCAGCCTTCACCTCAGCTCGAACTTCTACATCCGCAGCGTGATCGAGACGGTGAAGTACAACGATCTCGCTTCCGGAATCGGCAAGACCTTCTTCTTCGGATTCGCCATCGGCCTCATCGCCTGCTACAACGGACTGAGCACCACTGGCGGTGCGGACGGCGTCGGGCGCTCCACCACTGCCACCGTCGTCACGGCGTCGATCACCGTTTTGATCCTGGACTTCTTTCTCACTAAGCTCTTCCTGTTCCTCTTCTGATGACTGAATCGACGATCGTTGCCGACCGCCGCGCGGAGTTGCGCCAGACGCCCGAAAGACGGACGCATGTGCGCGATCTCTTCGTCGAGTTCCGCGACGTCAACAAGGCTTACGGCACGAAGCAGGTTCTGCGCGGCGCGGACCTCAAGGTCTACCGCGGCGAGGTCCTGGTCATCCTCGGCGGATCGGGCAGCGGGAAATCGGTCACGCTGCGGCACATGCTCGGGCTCGAAGCGCCCGACACCGGCCGGGTCATCGTCGAGGACGAAGACATCACCGACCATCCGGAAGAAGAGCTGTATCGCGTCCGCAAGAAATTCGGGATGCTCTTCCAGAGCGGAGCGCTCTTCGACTCCATGACCGTTTTCGAGAATGTCGCTTTCCCGCTGCGCGAGCACACTGAGATGTCCGAGGAGGAGATCGCACGGGCGGTGCGCGAGAAACTCGAGCTGGTCAACCTGCCGAACACGGAGCACCTGATGCCGGTCGACCTCTCCGGCGGCATGCGCAAGCGCGTCGGCCTGGCCCGGTCGATCGTTCTCGATCCGAAGATGATTCTCTACGACGAGCCGACCACAGGTCTCGATCCGATCACGGCGCACAAGATCAACGAGCTGATCATCGATCTGCAGTCAAAACTGAACGTCACCTCGGTAGTGGTCACGCATGACATCCAGTCGGCGTTCTCGGTCGGCGACCGCATCGCCTTTCTCAACAAGGGTGTTTTTGAATGGGTGGGGACGATGGAAGATGCACGCATCGCCGATCATCCCGTGCTACGCGAGTTTCTCAAAGCGTCCGCCGTCACGGCCGCGCAGCCGCCTCACTGAAATCTGGGAAGCAGGGAAACCGGTACAAAACGATGGCAACCAAACCAAAAGAAAAAACGATCCGCGTCGGGCTCCTCGTCGCGGCCGCGCTGCTGGTGCTGATGATCTTCGTCTTCTTCATCGGATCGGAGCAGAAGATCTTCTCGCGGAAGAACGAATACAAAGTCCGGCTGGACAACGTCACCGGCCTGGCGGAAGGCAACCCGGTCAAGATCTCCGGCGTCACCGTCGGCGTCATCAAAGACATCACTCTCCCGCGCGATCCGAAGATGCGCGACGTCGACATCGAGCTGATGGTCGACCGCAAGTACGCCGACCGCATCCGCACCGACTCGCGAGCCCGGCTGAAGAAACTCGGCCTCCTCGCCGGCGACAGCTACATCGACATCTCGCCGGGCAGTCCGAAGTTCGACGCGCTCGAGCCCAGCTCGCTGATCCCGGCCGCCCGGCAAACCAACGTCGACCAGCTCATCTCCTCCGGTGAGGATCTCGTCGACAACTTCGTGCAGATCTCGTATTCGCTGAAGAACATCCTGGGACGCGTCGACCGCGGCGAAGGACTCATCGGCGAGCTGACGAGCACGCCGGAGACGAAACAGCGGATCACCGATACCTTCCTGACGACGCTCAACAAAACAAACGCCATCCTCGGGCATGTCGAGAGCGGCAAGGGCCTGGTTGGGAAGCTGGTCTACGACGATGCCTTTGCCGCGTCCTTCACCGGCTCGCTCCAGGAAAGCGCGCGCTCCCTGCAGACGCTCGTTACCGACGTCGAGGGAAGTCTGAAGAGCGGACAGGGGGCGGTGCCGGCGTTGCTCAATGACCCGGAGGGGAAGAAGAAAGTCCTGGATCTCATCGAAAACCTGCGCCTCACCTCCGCGAATCTGGCCGCGCTCACCACGTCGTATCAGAGCGGCCAGGGTCTTGTCCCACGGCTGATGAATGACAAGGCCTACGGCGATCAGACGCTGGTCGAGTTCAACGGTCTACTGCGTCAGCTCAACGACACGGTGGCCAGGATCAATCGAGGCGAAGGGACGGCCGGCAAGTTGATCAGCGATCCCTCGGTCTACGAATCGGTGAACGACATCCTGATCGGTATCAATGAGTCGAAACTCCTCCGCTGGCTCATTCGCAACCGGCAGCAGAGCGGAATTCAAAAGCGCTACGACACCGAATCGTCCAGGCCTTCCGCCCCGCCGCCACCGGCGCCGCCGGTCGTGAAGCCGGTGCCGAAGAGCGAAACGCCCGCCCCGGACGTGCCGACGACGACAACAACGACAACTTCGACGGCACCGCCTTTCTAAAAGGCAGAAGGCAGAAGGATGAAGGCAGAAGGTTCATCCCTCTGCCCTCTGCCTTCTGCCTTTTCATGTACGATCTCGCGCCGCGCGCACGCGCACTTTTTCCCGGAGGACTTCCAGTTGGATATCACAGTCATCGGAACGGGTTATGTCGGGCTCGTCACCGGGGCCGGACTGGCCGACTTTGGCAACGACGTCATCTGTTGTGACATCGATCCAAAGAAAATCGACGCACTCAATCGCGGGGAGATCCCGATCTACGAGCCGGGTCTCGATAAGATCGTCAGCCGCAACGTCGGCGAAGGACGTCTCCGCTTCACCACCGACCTCCCGGAAGCCATCCGTCGCAGCCGGGCCATCTTTATCGCGGTAGGAACGCCGCCGAAGCCCGACGGCTCGGCCGATCTTCGCTACGTCGAGGATGTGGCCAACACGATCGCCAGGCACATGAACGGGCCGAAGCTGGTGATCACCAAGTCGACCGTACCGATCGGCACCGGCCGGATGATCGAGCGCATCCTCGACCAATCCGGCAACGGTCACAAGGGCTCGGTGGTCTCCAACCCCGAGTTCCTCCGCGAGGGCTCGGCCATCGAAGACTTTCAGAAGCCCGACCGCGTCGTCATCGGCGCCTCCGACGAGGATTCGATCGGATTGATGAAAGAGATCTATGCGCCGCTGCACTCGCTGGAGATCCCCTTCGTGGTGACGAACGTCGAGTCGTCGGAGCTGATCAAATACGCGGCGAACGGTTTCCTTGCCACGAAGATCTCGTTCATCAACGAGGTCGCCGTGATGTGTGAGCTCCTCGGCGCCGACGTGCAGGATGTGGCTCGCGGCATGGGTCTCGACTCCCGCATCGGTTCGAAGTTTCTGCAGGCAGGGCCCGGCTTCGGCGGCTCCTGCTTCCCGAAGGACACCTCCGCGGTCGCCGACATCGCCAAGCGATACGGCTACGAATTCCAGATCATCGAGGCCGTGCTTCGCGTCAACGAAAGCATCAAGGAGCGCATGGTCAGCAAAGTCATCGATGCGCTGGACGGCGAAGCGCGCGGAAAGACCGTGGCCATTCTCGGCCTGGCGTTCAAGCCGGAGACCGACGATATGCGCGATTCGCCGACGATTCCGCTGATCAGGGGCCTGCAGAAGCAGGGTGCCCTCATCCGCGCCTACGATCCGGGCGCGATGGAGAACTCGAAGAAGATCTTCGAGAACGTCACATACTGCGGCGACGCGTACGAGACCGCCGAGGGGGCCGACGCGCTGGTCATCGCGACGGAGTGGAACGAGTTCCGCGCGCTGAAGCTCGAGCGGGTCAAAAAGCTGCTGAAACGGCCGCTGATCATCGATCTCCGCAACGTCTACGATCCGCATCGGATGAAAGCCGAGGGGTTCACGTACATTTCCGTCGGCCGTACCGAGGATGCGCGTGTTCGGGAGCACGTCCAGTGACTCGTGCCCTGATCACCGGAGGGGCCGGATTCCTCGGCTCCCATCTCTGCGAGCTGTTTCTGGACCGCGGCCATGAGGTCATCTGCATCGACAACTTCATCACCGGCAATCCCGCGAACATCCAGCACCTCATCGGACGTGAAGGGTTTTCGTTCGTGAAATACGACGTCACGAACTACATCCACATCGACGGTCCGCTCGACTACGTCCTGCACTTCGCCTCGCCCGCCAGCCCCATCGACTATCTGGAAAAGCCGATCCAGACGCTGAAGGTGGGATCGCTCGGCACGCACAAAACGCTCGGCGTGGCCAAAGACAAAGGGGCGCGCTACCTGATCGCCTCCACCTCCGAGGTCTATGGCGATCCGCTCGTCCACCCGCAGAAAGAGGACTACTGGGGCAACGTGAATCCGGTCGGCCCGCGCGGTGTCTACGATGAAGCCAAGCGCTTCGCCGAGGCGATGACGATGGCCTATCACCGCTTCCATGGCGTTCAGACACGAATCGTCCGCATCTTCAATACCTACGGCCCGCGCATGCGCATCCGCGACGGCCGCGTCGTTCCGGCCTTCATCTCCCAGGCGCTGCGCAACGAGCCGCTGACGGTTTTCGGCGACGGCTCGCAGACGCGCTCGTTCTGTTTCGTCACCGACCTGATCGAAGGCATCTACAGGCTGCTGATGTCGGACGAGGTCAACCCGACGAATATCGGCAACCCGAACGAGATGACCGTGCTGCAGTTCGCCGAGGAGATCAAGCGTCTTACGGGGAGCAACGCGCCGATCGAGCACCGTCCGCTCCCCGAGGACGATCCCAAAATCCGCCGTCCCGACATCACCAAGGCACGAACCCTGCTTCACTGGGAACCGGTCGTGCCGCTCGAAGAAGGGCTCACGAAGACGATCGACTATTTTCGAAGGGTGCTTTGAACATGGCCAAACGCGGAATCGTTGCCTTCATCGCCGGTTTCGTCGCCACCCTCGTCTTCCATCAGGCCGTGATCTGGTGCCTGCACAACTTCGGTTACGTGCCGCGCGCGCCGTGGTCGATGACGCCGGTGCCGCCGTTCGGAATCCCGGCGGTCATCTCGCTGGCATTCTGGGGCGGGGTGTGGGGCGTGATCATGATGCTGCTGATCGCGAGGTGGCGCGCAGCGGCCTTCTGGATCGCCGCCATCCTCTTCGGCGCCATCTTCCCTACGCTCGTAGCCTGGTTCGTCGTCGCCCCGCTCAAGCACATGCCGATCGCCGGCGGCTGGAATCCGAAGACGATGATGGTCGGCCTGCTGGTGAACGGAGTGTGGGGTTTGGGTACGGCGCTGATCTATCGCGTGTTCGTTCCGCGGTGACCTGTACTACGCCGACGCCCCCCCATCCACGCACAGCACTTGGCCGGTGATGGCGCTCGCATCCTCATTCAGCAAAAACGCGATCGCTGCCGCGACCTCGGCGGGCTTCACCGCGCGCCGCATCGGGACCGCGCGGATCATCTCCTTTTTCACCTCAGCATCAAGTCCCGCGATCATGTCGGTATCGACGAGGCCGGGGGCGACGCAGTTGACGCGGATGCCGCTTCGCGCAACCTCGCGCGCCAGCGAACGGGTGAGGGCGATCAGGGCGCCTTTCGCCGCGGCGTAGTTCGTCTGCCCGACCACGCCGTGCAGTCCGCTGAGCGAAGCGACGTTCACGATCGCGCCACGGCGTTGTTTCATCATCGGAGCGAGCGCCGCTTTCGTCATCGACATCGCGCCGTCGAGGTTCGTCTGAAGGACCTCGCGCCATTCCTCAGCGCTCATATTAAAAAGCAGTGCGTCGCGGCGGATGCCGGCGTTGTTCACGAGCGCGTCCAGCGTGCCGAACTTCGCGATTACTTCGTCGACGATGGCGGCATTGCGCGCGGAGTCGCGGACGTCACCCTGAAGCGCGAGGCCCTCGGGCAGATCCGTCGATGTCGCGTACGTGAAAGCGACATTCCAGCCGTCGCGCGTGAGTCGCTCGACGACCGACCGGCCGATGCCGCGGGAGCCGCCGGTGATCAACGCGGTTGCGCGGTTGCGCGGTTGCGCGGTCTCGCGGTCGTCGGGTTCAGACACCGCGAGACCTCGCAACCCCGAGACCGCGCAACCTCAAGACTCCTCCTCGTACTTATCCTTCAGCGACGCCACCACCGTCGGATCGGCCAGCGTGGTCACGTCGCCCAGGGCGCGGCCCTCGGCGATGTCGCGGAGGAGGCGGCGCATGATCTTGCCACTGCGGGTTTTCGGAAGGTCGGCGGTGACGAGGATCTTCTCCGGGCGGGCGATGGCGCCGATCTTCTCGGTGACGTGATCCTTCAGTTCCTTCTCGAACTTCGCCGGATCCTTTTTCGCTTCTTCCAGGCGCGACGACTTCACGATCACGAACGCGGCGATGGCCGTCCCTTTGATGTCGTGATTGATGCCGACGACCGCGGCTTCGGCGACCGAGGTGTGATCGACCAGCGCCGACTCCACCTCCATCGTGCCGATGCGATGACCGGCAACGTTCATTACATCGTCCACGCGCCCGAGGAGCCAGAAATAGCCATCGGCATCGCGCTTCGCACCGTCGCCCGTGAAGTAAATCCCCGGCCACTTCGACCAGTACTGCGCAACATAGCGCTCCGGATCGTGCCAGATACCGCGCAGCATCGACGGCCACGGACTGGTGATGGCGAGATAGCCGCCGCCGACCTTCACTTCGTTGCCGCGCTCGTCGAGGATCTTGGCGTCGACGCCGGGGAAGGCGCGCGTCGCCGAACCGGGCTTGGTGGCCATAATGCCCGGCAGGGGCGTGATCATGATCGACCCCGTTTCGGTCTGCCACCAGGTATCGACGATGGGGCAGCGCTCGGCCCCGATCCATTTGTGGTACCACATCCAGGCCTCGGGATTGATCGGTTCACCGACCGATCCGAGGAGCCGGAGCGACGACAGATCATGTCCCTGCGGCAGCTCGTGGCCCCACTTCATGAAGGCGCGGATCGCCGTCGGCGCCGTGTAGAAGATCGTGATCTTGTGCTTCTCGATCAGCGACCAGAACCGATCCTGCTTCGGCCAGTCAGGCGCGCCTTCGTAGACGAATACGGTCGCGCCGGCGGCGAGCGGTCCGTAGACGACGTACGAGTGGCCGGTCACCCAGCCGATATCGGCCGTGCACCAGTAGACGTCGTTCTCCTTCAGGTCGAAAACCCATTTGCAGGTGGCGTAACACTCGGTCAGGTAGCCGCCAGTGGTGTGGACGATTCCCTTCGGCTTGCCGGTAGTGCCGCTGGTGTAAAGCGTGTAGAGCATCTGCTCGGAGTCGACCCACGCCGGCTCGCAATCCGCCGAGGCGGTGCGCATCAGCTCGTGGTACCAGCAATCGCGATTCGGCTCCATCGTCAGCGTATCGTCCATCTCTTCCGACGCCGCGCGGCGCATTACCACGATGACGTGTTCGATGGACGGACACTCGGCCGCGGCCGCGTCGGCGAGTTTCTTGAGCGGAACGAGATTGCCGCGCCGATAGCCGGCGGTGGTGGTGATGAGCACCTTCGCCTCGGCATCCTGAATGCGGTCGCGCAGCGCTTCGGATGAAAAGCCGCCGAAGACGACCGAGTGCGCCGCGCCGATGCGCGCGCAGGCAAGCATGGCCACGATCGCTTCAGGCACCAGCGGCATGTAGATGGCGACGCGGTCGCCGAGTTGTACACCGAGCGACTTCAGGACATTGGCAAACTTGGAGACTTCGGCATGGAGCTCCCGATAGGTGAACGTCCGCACGTCGCCCGGCTCGCCTTCCCAGATGACGGCTTGCTTATCGCCGCGCGTCGCCAGGTGGCGATCGAGACAGTTGGCCGATGCATTCAGGGTCCCGCCGACGAACCACTTCGCATACGGCGGCTCCCACTCCAACACCTTCGACCACTTCGTCTTCCAGTCGAGCTGCTCGGCCCAGGAAGCCCAGAACGCCTCGCGATCCGGGACGTCGTAAACCGCATCCGAGCTCGCGTTGGCATTGCGGCGAAACTCTTCAGATGGTGGAAAGCTGCGGTTCTCCTGGAGAAGTGCGTCTATCTCGTTCGACATGGTGGGCGAATTCTATCGGAGTAGTAAATCTTCAGTACCGCATCTCCATCTGCGCGAAGAACTCCCGTCCCGCCAATCGGTTCATGACGCCGACCATCGTCTCCTCGGGGCGCCGGTTCAGCAGGTTGTTGCCGAAGAGCGTCGCGCGCAGGCGGGTGTTCGGGAAGTCGTAGCTGACGCGACCGTTCACGAGCGCGTAGGACGGCAGCGGATGGGTGGTGAAATCGGTGAAGCCGGAGCGGATGAAGAACCAGTCGCGTGGCGCGTCGTACCTGCCTCGCCACGCCACCTCCACCGCCCCGCGGACGCCATTGACAGGGCCGCCGTATGCGCCGAGGTTCACCTTGTCCTTGGGTGAGTAAACGAACTCGAAGGGCGTGCCGCTCGAGTCGACTCCGGTCCCCATCTGTGACTCCGTCTGGTGGGACCAGTTCACGAAGCCGGTCACGCGCTTAGCGAAATTCGAGCGAAGCTCCAGCTCGCCGCCCGTGATCCGCGCGTCGGCCGGCTGATTCTCCCATCCGAAGGTCGGTGGATTCGGCGGCGGTACGAAGTGCTGGACGATGACGATGAAGTCGTGCACGCGGGAGCGGTAGAGATCGGCTTTCATCGAGACCGTCGGTGAAATCTGATACTCCCCGCCCACGTCCCACGTACTGATCTCCTCGGGCGACAGATTCGGATTCGGCTTGAAGATCGAAAGCGGAAAAGGTGGGATGCCGATCTGCGTGCTCACCGTGAAGAACCAGCTCGACTGGAACAGCTCGCTGAAGGTCGGAAAGCGGAAGGCCGTCGAGTAGCCGCCCCGGACCACCAGCTTGTCGTTCGGCGTGTAGACGAGCGACAGGCGGGGAGATGTCTTGGCATCGAACAGCTTCGTTTTGCCGTCGTAGCGGACGCCGGCAACGGCGCGGACGTTCCTGACGATGTCGAACTGATCCTGCGCATAGATGGCGACCTTGTTGTAGCCGGCGACGACGCCCGCATCATCCGACAGCTCCACCTTGTGCTCGGCACGGTCGAGGCGGCGGGCCTCGATGCCGGCCAGCAGCTCGTGGCCGGGGATCATGTGCAGGCCCATTCGGAAATCGCCGATGGCCTGATAGCCATGATCGGCCGGCCTGGAGAACTCGGGCCGCTCCGCCGCCGCGTGGCAGCCGGCGCAATGCATGCCGAAACGGTGAGACCACGAAAGATCCGCCGAGTACGTGACCGGCGCGTTCTGCGGCGCGTGGTTGTACTTCAGCGTCGCCGCATCCATCGTCTGCGTCAACGTATGCGCGGAGCGAATCGCCGACGTCGGCGGGAAGCCGGCCTCGGGTGGGATCTGTTCGGTGAATCCATCGAGGTGATCGTCGTGGCGGTATCCGGAGACCTGCCAATCGCCGAGCGACGCTTTCAGGAAGATGTCCGAGGCCTGGAACTTCGAGCGATCGTCCATCCAGAACTGCTCGGGGAACATCGTGCGGAGAAAACGCACCGATCCGAGGATCGAGCCGCGGCCGAGCTTCTGGCCGAACTGTGCGGTCACCTCGCCGGTGGTCCGGCTGCCGCCGTAGATCTGGAGATCGCCGCCGGCCAGATCCTCACCCGACAGCGTCACGATGTTGATGACGCCCCAGAACGCGTTCTCGCCGTAGAGCGATGATCCCGGCCCACGGACGACCTCGACCCGTTTGATGTTCTGCACCGGAAAAAAATCGAATGCGGGGCTGAGCGGCAGGCCGCCCGTATCGCCCGAGTTGTAGGGTGAGCCGTCGATGAGCAGGAGGATGCGGTTCGAGAACGGATTCTCGCCGAAGCCGCGGATGTCGATGGTCTGCACCATCGGGTTCCAGCGGACGTTCACGCCGGCTACGAGACGCAGCAGGTCCGGTACCGTGCGCGCGCCGGACTCCTGGATCTGCTTGGCCGTGACCACCGTGACCGCGCTCGGGGCCTTCGAGATCGGGATTTCCGTCTTCGTGGCCGCCTCGACTTTGAGCTGTTCCTCGCCGAAGAGCGTCACCTCGCCGATGGTTTTCGGCGTCGTCGTCTGCGCGCCCAGCGCGAGCGGAATCGCAAGGATGGCAAGCGCGGCAGCGGCGGCGCGAGAGGTCATGACAGTCACCTCGGTGTTTGGCGGATGGCGCGGTAGTTTACCTGTCAAACCTTGCCACTACGCCTCTCGGACCAGTCCGCCCGCGGCCACGCCGTTCCGGCGAGCTCAGAATGATAGGTGGATGAAAGGCGGGACGCCCATATAATCCGCCAACTCGTGACCTTCGCGCGCAAATACGTCATCTCCCTGCTGGTGCCGCCCGCGGTGGTCATCGGGCCGCTGTCCTACGTCTTTCTGAGCCAGGTGATCGGGATGTCGTCCCGAGCGGCAGCGTGGATCATCGGCCTCTTCACCGTGTTCTTTACAGTGAACGCGGTATTGATCTGGATCGGGCTTGTACCTCGGGCCGATGCCGTCGACGAGGCGGTCCGGCGCGAGCAAGACCCTTCCGACGCGGCATCGGAATGTCTCGAGCGTACGGAGACGCTCACGCTTCTCTTGTGGGGCGCGGGCAGTGTTCTCTTCGCGATCGTGGCCGCCCTTCTGGTGATGCCGACGATCCTCGGATTGGGTTACTTCTTCGTCTCGGCGTGCATCGGTGCCTTCCCGTCGGTGATCTGGGCCTACGCCGCGGGCAAACGATTGCTCACCGAGCACGCCATGCACGCTGGCGCACTGCGGTACGTCGGCCGCCGCTTTCCGCTCAGCCGCAAGATCGCCATCGTGTTCATCGGCTCGTTTCTGATCTCCTTCGCCGCGCTGGTAGCGCTGATCTCTTCGAAAGTTTCGACGACGCTCGAGGATCTTGCGATCGCCTCGGCGGGAGATCGCTTCCAGCGTGTCTTCGACAGCGCCAACCTTTCGGCGAAGATCGATCCGGGCATCGTCGACACGCTCCGGGAATACGTGCCGGCCGAATATGCCGTGGTCATCATCCCGCCGCGTGGTGCGATGCGATCAAGCATTCCCGACGCACTCACTCCCTCCGAGGTCGACTCCATCCGTCGCCTCGGCAGCGGCGACAGCTCCGCGTTCATCTCGCCTCACGTGGCCATCTTTGCCAAGTTGAAAGACGGCTCCATCCTGGTGATGACGATCCCGTGGACGCTCTACCAGAACATCCCGCTGCAGATCACCTTCTACACGATCATCATCGCGCTCTTCACGCTGGCTGCCTTCGTGGCCGCGACGCTCTTTCTCTCGCGTGACGTCGTCCGGCCCGTGCGCGCCCTTCGCACGTTGGCCGCCAGCATGGCCCTGGGTGATTTCAACAGGATGTCGCATGTTTTCTCCGACGACGAAATAGGCGACCTAGCCCTCAGTTTCGGGGAGACGCGCGCCAATCTGCGCGGGCTCCTCGGACGCGTCGGCGGCAGCGGCTCGACGATCACCGAGGGCGTTCGCGTCATTACCGGGGGCACGGAGTCGCTTCTGCTCCGCGCGCGTGACCAATCGACGCTGACGGAAAACTCATCGCTGGCCGTCGAGAACGTACGCGGCGGCATCAGCGGCGTCCTCGGCGCGGCGGAAACTGTCACCGATCTGACGCAGGACGCCTCGAGCCGCGCTCTCGAACTGCAGGCCTCGTCGGAAGAAGTGGCTCGCAGCATGGACTACCTCTTCCAGTCGGTCGAGAAGACATCGTCGTCGACGACGGAGATGAACGCCTCGATGAGCGAAATGTCGGAGCGCGCCGACGTCCTGTCCAGAATCGGCGAAGAAGTGCTGTCGTTCGTAGCGCAGATGGATTCCACCATCGCCGAGCTGCGGACCAGCGCGCAATCGACGGCTGACATCTCGCGTCAGGTTCGCGAAGACGCCGAGGCGGGCGGTGGGGCGGTGGCGGACACGGTCGCCGGAATCAACATCTCGCGCGACGTCACCAACAGCACCGCGGAAACACTCGACGATCTGCAGCGCAGCGTCGGGCAGATCAGCCAGATCGTCCATGTCATCGAAGAGATCACGAACAGGACGAACCTGCTTGCCCTGAACGCCGCCATCATCGCCGCGCAGGCGGGCGAGCACGGCAGGAGCTTCACGGTGGTCGCGGACGAGATCCGCGATCTGGCCGAGCGGACGCGCGGATCGACAAAGGAGATCAGCGCCATCGTCAAGGCCGTGCAGGGCGGGTCGAAACAGGCCGCTGTCAAAATGCAGGAAGGCGTTCGGCGAGTCGAAGCGACCGTCCGTCTGGCGGACGATGCCTCGTCGTCTCTGGCGAAGATCGTCGGGAGCGCGGGACATTCGTACGAGATGGCCACCAAGATCTCGCGCGCTCTGGAGGATCAAGCCCAGGCCAGCCGCCACCTGCACGAGGTGGCCTCGCGGATGTCCGATCACATCGCCGAGATCAACCGCGCCTCACGCGAGCAGGCCAGCGGCACGCAGCTCCTGGCGATGGAGGCCGAACGCGTGCGCGAGATCGCCGCGCAGGTCAGAAACGCCACCGATGAGCAGTCCCTGGCTGGACGCGGCATCACCTCGGCCCTGGAAAAGATCGCCGAGGATGCCCGCGCCATGCGCGATTCCCTCGATCGTCAGCTTCAGGAGACCGACCGCATCGCCGAGGCCTCGAAGACCATGCTCGAGATCGCCCAGGTCAACGATGGCATCGCCCGCGAATTCAACAACACGGTGCAGAGCCTGGTGACCAGCGGCCGCGATTTCGAGACCGAGGTCGCGAAGTTCCGGTTTACCGGCGAGAGCTAAGCGCATTTCTCACACGCTGAGCGGAATTGCCGGCACTCTGTTGGTGCCGAAACTTGGGATGATGTGGATATTGTGCGAGCGGTTCGTTCTCGGCAGTACCTCCAATCGAGAGTCCTTCTCCCCCAGCGCTTTTCAGCTGGGGGAGAAGGTGCCGAAGGCGGATGAGGGGGCGTTGGCTCTTGCCGAGCAGTGGACTATTTTCATGGACGGGCGTGGGAAACTCCTGAAAACAATCAACTTCAGCGCGAGAACCGCCCCCTCATCCGCCTTCGGCACCTTCTCCCCCCGCAAGAAAACCGCGGGGGGAGAAGGGCTCTCGACGAAGGGAGTGGCAAGGCTCTCGAGGGCTACTTTTTCTTCCTTGGTTTCGTCTTCGCAATGTACTCCGTCACCTTGGCGCGAAAATCCTTCGCGGCGGCGAGCATTTCCGGCTCCGTGATCTTCGGCATCAGCGCGTCGATCATCGACAGCGCCTCCTGGAACCTGCCTGTGTTGGCTGCTTCCACGGCCCGTTGAAAATCGACTACCTGGACGTTGACGGTCTCTACGCGGTCCAGTGACGCGAGCTGCTCTTTGAGATCGGCCCGCAACCGCTCATTCGTCGTCTGCGCGGCCACACTCTTCATGATCTCGGCGGCCTCGGCGCGCTTCCCGGCGCGGCCCAGCGCGTTGGCGCGATTGAGATCGGCGATGTACAGGTTCTCGCGCGCCTGCCGCACCATCTCCGGATCGTCGGAGAGGCGGGCCAGTGCATCGAGCCGTTTGGCCGCATCATCGCGGCGGCCGGCCCGGGCCTCGAGCACGATGAGGTTGTAGATCGTGTTGCTCTCGGACGGTGCCAGTGCCAGGCTTCGCTCCAGCGCCGCAATGCCGGCGGCCGGATCGTCCGTCGTCATCGCGTAGGTCGCGCCGAGCCCGGAGAAGGCCACCGCCGATTGTGGATCGAGCTCCGTGGCTTTGCGGAAGAGACTTCGCGCCCTGACGACGTCCGGCGATGGTGCACCGGCGCCGCGGGGGACGTTCGCATCGAGGCGGCGAAGGATCGAGTCACCGTAGAGAAGGTAGGGCGTTGCCTCGCGGCTGCCGAGTTGCACGGCCTTTTCGAAGTACGTTTCGGCCTCGGCGGTCTGCCTCTGCCACGATTTCGCAACGCCCATTTCCGCGTACGCCTCGGCGTTCGACGGATTCGCCCTCATCGCCGCCGCGATGAACGTCTCCGCCTCGCCGAAGTGCGGCGAAAGGGAGTGCATGAGCAGATCGGCCAGGCCTACCAGCAACGTGTCGCGCGCGAGAGGCTTCGGTGCCGGCACCTCGACGGCCCTGAGGTCTTTGAGCGTGTAGCGGATGTACGACAGCGAGAAGGCTCGGATGTACTTCCGCAGCTCGCGCTCGAGGTCGTCGTAGGTACCGTGGAAGGCGGTGCGGAAGGCGTCGTCGATCGTTCGCCCGCCGGCGATGAGGCCGACGTATGTGCCGAGTTGCTCGCGCCGCTCCGGGCTGCCGATCATCAGGTAATGCACCAGAGCCCACGACTCGGCGTAGAAGACTCCCTGCCGGCTGCCCTCGTGGTACTCCTTCGATTCGCGGTTGATGGCGAAGAGATCCTTGAGCGGGATCAGCGACTTCGTTCGCAGCCAGGCGATGTGCTCGTCGACCGGCAGGCCGACCTCCACCGTGTCGTTGTGCTCCTTGAATGTCGAGTAGAACTCGGCCAGCCCCTCGTTGAACCAGAGCGGAACGTCGCCGGAAATCGTGTTGCGGAGAAAGTAGTGCGTCAGCTCGTGATAGACCACCCGGTCGACGCTCCGCGCGCTGCCGTCGATGAGGACGTGATTGCCGTCGGCGTCCCCGAGGAAAAGGCCGGAGAGTTGATCGGACCGGCCGATGGCCGCGTCACAGTACGGCGCGAAGCCGCGCTGATCGCTGAAGATGTAGACCCGGGTCGGCAGCGGCGAACGGACCTTGAGCTTCGTGACGATGGAGAGCGTGTCGCGGAGCCGCACCAGACTCGAGGCCACGGCGCGGGTGGTGGAGTCGTTGGCGTTGCTGTAGATCGTCAGCTCGTCGATCGTCAGCGTCGTCCAGCGCTCTTTCTCCCGCGGGGGCTCGATGCCAAACGCGGTGGTTGTCAGCAGCGACAGCGCGAAAGACGCAAGGAAGCGGCGCATAGGGGCTCCGGGAGTTGTCGATGTACTCCGGAGCCTAACATGCGGCGCGCGTCAGGGCGGCGGTGGCCCCAAGTTGAAGCCGAGCGTCGTCCAGGCATCACCCGTGACGTTGTCGATCGACGAGGCGTAAGTGACCCAGTTCGCCGAACGGGGTGGGGCGCCGACGTTCACGACCTGAATCTGCAGCGGTGTCGTGCTCGGTGAGCCGGTGACGCCGAACAGCGTCATGGCCATGGCCGGAACAGTCTGCTGTTGCGTTTGGCTGCCGAACGACCCGGCCACCGTCACCTGAAACGTCTGCGTCGTCGTGGCCAGATTCACGATGCCGACATTCATGCGGTAACGAGCATCACGGCGCGTGCCGAGGATGGAGACGATGCCGCTGCTGATGTCGGTCGTTGCGATCGACGGCAGCGACTGCGACTCGGTACCGCTGCTGCCGTTCTCAGGCGTCCAGATCCTCGACGAGGCCACCAGGAGCGCGGACGGATCGGGCGATCCGCCGGCATCGATGCCGGTCACCAGGATGGCGCCGAGTCCCGTCCTCTGCATGACGTTGGTCACGAAGTCTTCGCTGGCGATGCCGGAGGCTGCTGAGATCGTTATGTCCACCGGGGCCATGCCCACACCGGTCGTGTCTTCCGGCAACCACTGCAACCGGACGCGCTGGTCCACGCTCCGGTAGTTGATCAGCGAGATGTCGCTCCTGAAAAACGTGTTGCCGCCGCCCTGCTGCGCGCCGGCTGCCGGAATCAGCAGTTGCGGAACCGGCCCGCGGGTAACGACGTTCTGCCCGCTCGCCGCCGCGGCGGCGAGAAGGATGATGAGGATGGGAAGAGCTTTTCGCATTACGAGTCTCCTGGAACCCGCTACGCAAAATGTGAACCCGTTCGGGGAGAGTGATTCTCGCAAGCAGCCGGACGTCAAAGGCGCGGCTTCGCCGCCAGGCACAGACAAGAGTGTCTGTGCCATGCCACATTGCCCCTCGGTATTTGCTGAAGTGTGGGTTCTTCGCCATACCGAATGTGGCACAGACACTTTTGTCTGTGCCTGGCGGCGCAGCCGCGCCTTTGGCGAGACATACGCACATCGGCGCAGTAGACTTCACGCATGAAAAATATGAAGGTTGGAATCCTCGGGTCGGGAGACGTCGGCAAATCATTCGCGCACGCGTTCGGTGCGCTCGGGCATGAGGTCACCATCGGCTCGCGGTCACCTGAGAAGCTGGCCGAGTTCGTCAGCGGCGAGGGAGACCGCGTCAGCAACGGAACGTTCGAAGAGGCGGCCAGCGCCGGCGACCTCATCGTCCTGGCGACGCATGGCGTGGCCACTCATGAAGCCATCGGCCTCGCCGGCAAGCGGCACTTCGATCACAAGGTGGTCATCGACGCCACGAATCCGCTCGACTTCAGCGGCGGTGCTCCGCGGCTCTCGGTCGGCCATACCGACTCCCTCGGCGAGCAGATTCAACGCGCGCTGCCGGATGCGCGCGTGGTCAAGGCGTTCAACACCGTAGGCAACGGGCTCTTCTTCAAGCCGCAACTGCCGGGCGGACCTCCCGACATGTTCATCGGCGGCAATGATGCCGATGCCAAGAAACTCGTCTCCCAGGTCTGCGATGCCTTCGGCTGGGGCGTGATCGACCTCGGCGGTATCGAAGCCGCCCGCCTTCTCGAGCCGATGTGCATGGTCTGGGTCCTGCACGGCGTTCTCTCCGGCTCGTGGGTGCACGCGTTCAAGATGCTCCATCAATGAACCTCAACGGTCATAAACCTCGCCCGTTCACCTCTTTGCAACAGCCCGGACCGGCGACGGTAGTAGCATTGCCCTGCCGCAACGACAGATTCGGAACATCATTCGAATGAGGTCTCTCATGCGCAAACTTGCAGTCGCCTTCCTCTTTCTCCTCTTCGCTTCCACCTCCCTCAACGCACAGTACTTCGGGCGCAACAAGGTCCAGTGGGAGCACTTCGACTTCAAGGTACTGAAGACGGAGCACTTCGATATTTATTACTACGATCGCGAAGCGGACGTGGTGAATGACGTCGGCCGCCAGGCCGAGCGCTGGTACACGCGGCTCTCGCGGACGTTCAATCACACCTTCAACCGCAAGCCGATCGTCCTCTACGCGAACTCCGCCGACTTCCAGCAGACCACGACCACCTCGGAGCTGATCGGCGAGGGGACGGGCGGGTTCACCGATCCGTTCATGAACCGCGTGGTCCTGCCGCTGACCGGCGACTACGCGGAAAACGATCACGTCATCGGCCACGAGATGGTGCACGTCTTCCAGTTCGACATCGCCTCGAGCATCACCAACAACCGGCGGCGTTTCAATCTGGAGATGATGCCGCTGTGGATCGTCGAAGGGATGGCCGAGTACTTCTCCAAAGGGCGCGTCGACCCGCTGACGGCGATGTGGATTCGCGACGCCGAGGTGCACAACCACCTTCCCAACCTCCGCCAGCTCGAGCGCGATCCGTACTACTTCCCGTACCGCTACGGGCAGGCCGTCCTGGCGTACATCGGCGGCCGCTTCGGAGATGACGCTGTCGTTCGCTACTTCCTCGCGGCCGGCATGACCAGTCCGGAAGCCGCCTTCGAGCGGGCCCTCGGCGTTCCGGCCAAACAGCTCTTCACCGACTGGCAGGAGTCGGCTCACGAGCTCTACGCCCCCATCGTCGCCGACCGCCCGTCCGAGCCCGGCTCGCCGCTCATCGGAAGCAAAGCGGGGACGCGCGGCAATCTCAACGTCGGTCCGGCCTACAGCCCTGACGGCAAGTACATCGCCTTCCTCTCCACGCGCGCCATCTTCGACATCGATCTCTTCCTCGCCGATGCCCAGACCGGCAAGGTCCTTCGCCGCCTGGCGTCGACCGACCGCAACGGACACTTCGAGTCGCTCCGTTTCATCGACTCGGCCGGCAGTTGGTCGGCCGATTCACGGCGCCTGGCCTTCGTCACCTTCGAGCACGGCGACAACTACCTGGGCATGGTCGACGTCGATTCCGGCAAGGTCTCGACCGTGCGCGTCCCCGGCATCGATGCCATCAGCAGCGTGGCCTGGTCGCCCGACAACAAGACCATCGTCCTCTCCGGACAGGCTACCGGCGTCTCCGATCTCTTCCTCTTCGATACGGAAACGAAGGACGTCCATCGCCTGACGAACGACAAGTACGCCGACCTGCAGCCGGCCTTCTCTCCGGACGGCAAGACCATCGCCTTCGTCTCCGACCGCGGTACCGGCCCCGAGGCAAATCTCGAGCAGCTCTCCTTCCAGGGGATGCGGATCTCGACGATCGACGTCGCCAGCGGCACGATCAAGACCCTGCCGCTCTTCTCCAACGCCAAGAACATCAACCCGCAGTACGGACCCGACGGCAGCATCTACTTTCTCGCCAATCCCGAAGGGATGGCCGACATCTATCGCTACATGCCGGACGGACGCGTCCTTCGCATCACCCGCGTACAGACCGGCGTGGCCGGCATCACGGACATGTCCCCGGCCCTGTCGGTGGCGCTGCGGACGGGCGACATCGCCTTCTCGCTGTACGAGAGCGATAACTACAACATCTACAAGCTGCCGGCGAACCCGCCGTCGATCGCCGTGGCCACGGCCAATACCGTACCCTCCTCCGCCCGCGCCGGCCAGCTTCCGCCGCTGCGCGGAACCGGCTCCACCATCACCGCCTATCTGCAGAATCCCACCGAGGGATTGCTGCCCGAAAATACGGTCTTCACGCAGGCCAGTTATCACTCCGGTCTTCACATCGCCTATCTCGGCCCTCCGACGATCGGCGTCGGCGTCAGCTCTTTCGGAACCGGCGTCGGAGGCAGTATCAGCGCCTACTACACCGACATCCTCGGCTACCACAACCTCGGAGTCACCTTCCAGGGCGGTGGGACATCGGGGATCGGTACGATCGGCGATCAGCTCGCGGGGGAGGTTTTCTACCTCAACCAGAGGCACCGTCTGAACTGGGGCGTCGATACCACCCATCTGCCGTACGTCAGCGCATTCACGTCAGCGGGACAGGCACCCGTCCAAATCAATGGCCAGACCTTCCTTGCCGACATCGTGCAGCAGGAGCGCGATATTCAGCGCTATGACGATGTCACCGGCGTCGTCCAGTATCCGTTCAGCCAGACCCGGCGTATCGAAGCCAGCGCCGGCTTCCAGCATCAAGCGTTCAAGTCGGAGATCGAGACGGTCGCCATCGTCAACAACACCATCGTCTCCGATGACGTTACTCAGTCGCCCTTCAACTTCTCACTGAACCTTTCGCATGTCGGCGCCGCCTTCGTCGGCGATAGTTCCGTGTTCGGCTTCCTCTCGCCGGTGCGCGGAACGCGCTATCGCTACGAGGCCTCGGCGCTCTCCGGCGATCTCAAGTTCGAGACCGCGCTGGCCGACTGGCGGAAGTACTTCTTCATGAACCCGGTCACCTTCGCGGTGCGCGGCATCCACTACGGCCGCTATGGCAAGGATTCTGATACCTATCTCACCAGTACTGCCAATGGTGTTCAGCTCGGACAGATCTCTCCCCTTTACATCGGGCAGGACTCATTGATCCACGGGTATAACGTCAACTCCATCGGCCTCGATGAGTGCGTCCAGACACCCGGCTCGACGAGTTGCCCGGTCTTCGATCGTCTCGTCGGCTCGAAGATCGTCGTCGGCAACGCCGAGGTTCGCGTCCCGTTGTTCGGCAGCAAGCAGTTCGGTCTGGCCACTGGTTTCCTTCCGACGGAACTGTTCGGGTTCGTCGATGCCGGTGCCGCGTGGTCGTCAGACGACGGTTGCCGCCGCCTGGCAAACCTGCCGCTGAGTGCACCGGTACCAACCACCTGTAAAGTGAAGTGGACGTTTTCGAACAAGAACGCCACCGACCGGGTGCCGGTGGTCAGCACGGGCGTCGGCGTCCGCCTGCTGCTGGCCTACATTCCTCTGGAGTTCTACGCCGCTAAGCCGTTCCAGCGGCCGGGGCGCGGATGGGTGACCGGATTCAACATCGCCCCAGGCTGGTAGTGCCTGTCAATCCCGCCGAGTTCGAGCGCCTCGTGGCCGAGGCGCTCGACTCGCTCCCGGAGCGGTTCGCCGAGCTGCTCGACAATGTCGTCGTCGTCGTCGAAGAGGAGCCGAGTGCATCCGATCGCGATGTGATGGAGGATCCTGCACACGGTGAGCTGCTCGGCCTCTACCGCGGCACGCCGATGACCCGCCGGACCTACGACTCCTTCCGCCTCCCCGACCAGATCGCCATCTTCCGCGGCCCCATCCTGCGGGTCACGCGCGGCCCGCGCGAGGCTAAGCAGCAGATCCGCGAGACCGTCATCCACGAGCTGGGACACTACTTCGGGCTGGATGACGATGAGATGGTGTTCTGATTCGAGTCTTCAATCCCTCGGAATATGAAACGGAACCTCTTCCCTCTGCGCGCTCTCGTACTCGCGCTCCTCCTCGGTCACATCACTCTCGTCTTCGATCTGGTAGTCGCGAATATCGTCCATTACGTCCTCCCGCCGAACTGCGCGGCCTCGGTGGAGCCGGCCAGCGCGGTCGTCGATGACTGCCCGTTCGAGATCACCTTCATCACCTCGTCGAAATAGCCGGTGCCGACTTCGTGCTGGTGCTTCGTGGCCGTGTAGCCATGCTCCTCGGCCGCGAACTCCGACTGCTGCATGCGCGAGTACGCGGTCATCCCTTCCTCGCGGTACTGCCGGGCCAGCTCGAACATCGAGAAATTCAGAGCGTGGAAGCCGGCCAGCGTGACGAACTGGAACTTGTAGCCGAGCGCTCCCAGCTCGCTCTGGAAGCTCGCGATCTCATCCGCCGACAACTTCTGCGACCAGTTGAACGACGGCGAGCAGTTGTAGGCCAGCATCTTCCCCGGATACTTGGCGTGGACCGCATCGGCGAAGCGGCGCGCTTCCTCGATGTCCGGCGTCGACGTCTCCATCCAAAGCAGGTCGGCGTATGGCGCGTAGGCGATGGCCCGCGCGATCGCGGCATCGACACCGCTCTTGATCATGAAGAAGCCTTCCGCCGTCCGTTCGCCGGTGAGGAAGGGATGATCGCGCTCATCGACGTCGCTCGTCAGCAGCGTGGCGCTGTTGGCGTCCGTCCGTGCGATGACCAGCGTCGGCACGCCCATCACATCCGCCGCCAGACGCGCGGCCGAAAGCGTGCGGATGAACTGCGACGTCGGCAACAGAACCTTCCCGCCGAGGTGGCCGCACTTCTTCTCCGAGGCAAGCTGGTCCTCAAAGTGAACGGCCGCTGCGCCGCACTCGATCATCAGCTTCATCAGCTCGAATGCGTTCAGGCATCCGCCGAAGCCCGCCTCGGCGTCCGCCACGATCGGCGCGAACCAGTACGTGCCGTGCTTTCCCTCGCTGTGATCGATCTGATCGGCGCGCTGCAAGGCCTGATTGATCCGTTTCACCACCTGCGGCACGGAGTTGGATGGATAGAGACTCTGATCGGGATACATCTGCCCGGCCAGGTTGGCGTCGGCGGCGACCTGCCAGCCGCTGAGGTAGATGGCCTTGAGTCCGGCGCGCACCTGCTGGATGGCCTGGTTCCCGGTCAGCGCGCCGAGGGCGTTGACGTACGGATCGTCATGCAGCAGCTCCCACAGACGGTTCGCCCCCATTTCGGCGAGCGTCTGCGCGATGTCGATCGAGCCGCGCAGGCGCACGACGTCGTCCGCGGTGTAGTCGCGCGTGATGCCGTCCCACCGCGGGTTGTTTTCCCAGTCGCGCTCGATCTGCCTCGGGTCGCGTACAGCCTTCAGCTTCACCATTTGCTAGTTCCTTTCGTGGTCAAGAAGCTCCTCGTACGCCGGGAGCGTCAGGAAATCAGCCAGTTCGTCGTTCAGGATCAGGTCGTCGAAGATCGCCGCCGCTTTCTCGAGGTGCGGGCGCGATCCGATCTTCTGCAACTCCTCGCCACGGATCGTTCGATACAGCTCCGGGGTCACCTCACGGCCGTCGTCGAGCCGTCCGTGGTGATGAATCCACTGCCACAGTTGCGTCCGCGAAATCTCGGCGGTGGCCGCGTCTTCCATGAGGTTGTAGAGCGGCACGCAGCCGAGGCCGCCGAGCCATGCCTCGAGGTAGAGGATGCCGACATTCACGTTCTGCCGGAGTCCTTTCTCCGTGATCACGCCCTCGGGGACGCGGAGAAGATCGGCCGCCGTGACATACACATCGTCGCGCTTGCGGTCGATCTGATTCGGCCCAGGCATGTGAGCGTCGAAGATCTGCTTCGCGATCGGCACGAGCCCCGGATGGGCAACCCATGTGCCGTCGTGCCCGGCCTGTACCTCGCGCAGCTTGTCGGCGACGACTTTATGCGTGGCCGCGTCGTTCGCCGCGTCATCGTTCTTGATCGGAATCTGAGCCGCCATCCCGCCCATGGCGTGAATGCCGCGCCGGTGGCAGGTTTTGATCAGCAGCGCCACGTACGAGGCCAGGAAGTGCTTCTCCATCGTCACGCTCCCGCGATCCGGCAGCACGACGTCGTGCCGCGCGCGGAGCTTCTTGATGAAGGAGAAGATGTAGTCCCAGCGCCCGCAGTTCAGCCCGGAGGAGTGGTCGCGGAGCTCGTAGAGGATCTCGTCCATCTCGAACGCCGCCAGGATCGTCTCGATCAGCACCGTGGCCCGGATCGTCCCGTTGGGGATGCCGATCGCCTGCTGGGCGTGGACGAAGACATCGTTCCAGAGCCGCGCCTCGAGATGCGACTCCATCTTCGGCAGATAGAAATACGGCCCGGTCCCGCGCGCGATCGATTCCTTCGCGTTGAGAAAGAAGTAGAGCCCGAAGTCGAAGAGGCTGGCCGATACGGGTTCACCATCCACGCCCAGATGCTTCTCCAGCAGATGCCATCCGCGCGGACGGACGAGCAGCGTGGCCGTCGTCTCGTTCAACGCGTATTGCTTCGCACCGGACGAAAAGGAGATCGTCCTTCGAACCGCATCGCGCAGATTGAGCTGGCCGTCGATATTGTTGAACCAGGTCGGCGCATTGGCGTCTTCGAAATCCGCCATGAAGACGTTCGCCCCGCAGTTGAGGGCATTGATGATCATCTTCCGGTCCACCGGCCCGGTGATCTCCACGCGCCTGTCGCGCAGATCCGCCGGAATCGACGCCACGCTCCAGTCGCCGTCGCGAATCGCCTTCGTCTCCGGCAGAAAATCCGGCAGCTCCCCCGCGTCGATCCGCAGCTTGCGAGCCTCGCGTGAGGCCAGCAACTCCTCGCGCCGCGGATTGAATGTCCGATGAAGATCCGCCACGAACGCCAGCGCATCCGCCGTCAGAATCTCACCCCATTCCGCGCGCCGTTCTCCGCGTACTTCGATACCGTTCATGACGTAAAGCAGTTGAGCACGGAACGCGCCAAGTTGATACCCCTCTGCAAGTTAGGCAGTCAACGGTTGTGAAGATGGGGGAGTAAGGTTGTCAACGTTTGTAAAGAGAACCTCATCCGCAGATGACGCGAGAAACGCAGATCGAGGCATTCTTATCTGCGTACATCTGCGTCATCTGCGGAAAGCCTTTTCCTCGGAGTGCGCGACAATGGCCTTTGCCATGAACACCCTCGGCACCAAAGTCCGCTCCATCCGCCGTCGCGAGCACCTGACGCAGACCGATCTGGCGGCGAAGCTGGAGATCTCTCCGAGCTACCTCAATCTCATCGAGCACAATCAGCGGCCGTTGCCGGCGCATCTGCTGGTCAAGGTCGCGCAGGTTTTGAAGGTCGACCTCGACTCGTTCGCGGACGACGATCACTCGCGGCTGGCGGCCGATCTTCAGGAAGCGTTCGGCGATCCGATGTTCGAGGAGCATCCTCTGACCACCTCGGATATGCGCGAGCTGTCCGAGCATCCCCCCACGGCCCGCGCCGTGCTGGCGCTGTACCAGGCCTATCGGTCGACGATCGAGTCGACGCGGGCGCTGGCCAGCAAGGTCTACGACGGCGACGACTTTCGCGGCATCGATCCGGCGCATCTGCCGTCGGAAGAGGTGAGCGACGTCATCCAGCACAACGTCAACTTCTTCCCGGAGTTGGAAGAGATCGCGGGGAAGGCGACCATCGACCGGCAGGATGCGTACCGGTCGCTGGTGCAGCATCTGCGCGAACGGCATCGCATCGAGGTGGCCATCGTTCCGGTCGGACGCGACCGCGCGGCCACGCGGCGGTACGATCCAGAGCGGCGCGTGCTGTCATTGTCCGAGGTCCTGCCGCCGTGGAGCAGGCAGTTCCAGCTCGCCCATCAGCTCGGACTCATCGAAGCGGCCGAGGTGATCGACGCCATCGTGGTCCGCTCGAAAGAGTTTCTGACCACCCCGGAGTCGGCCAAGCTTTGCCGCATCGCCCTGGCCAGCTACTTCGCCGCCGCTCTGCTGATGCCATACGACGATTTTCTGCGCGTGGCCGAGCAGGTGCGCTACGACATCGAGTTGCTGCAGCATCACTACACCGCCAGTTGGGAGCAGGTCTGCCACCGTCTGACCACACTCCGCAACCCTTCCCGCCTCGGCGTTCCCTTTCACTTCGTGCGCGTCGACATCGCCGGCAACATCTCCAAGCGTTTCAGCGGCACCGGCATCCGCTTCGCCCGCTTCTCCGGCTCCTGCCCGCGCTGGGATGTGCACGCCGCCTTTCTCACGCCCGGCCGCATCCGGACGCAGCTCTCGAAGATGCCCGACGGCACGGCCTACTTCTGCGTGGCCCGCACCATCCGCAAGAGCTTCGGCTTCGCCGCCGGCGACGCGCTGATGGCGGTCGGCATCGGTTGCCCGGTCGACGCGGCGCGCAAGCTCGTCTACGCCGACGGCTACGAGCTCGACAACCTCGACGCCGCCGTCCCCATCGGGACCACCTGCCGCCTCTGCGAGCGCCTCGACTGCGAGCAGCGCGCCTTCCCTCCGCTACAGCACGGCTTCACGATCGATGAGAACGTGAGGGGGGCGTCGTTCTACGCGCCCGCGGTGGTGGCGGCGCCGATCCGGAAGAAGAAGCGGTAGCTGGGTCTCGGGGTTGCGCGGTCTCGCGGTCTCGCGGTGTTAACCCGCGGCTGCGCCGCCGGGCACAGACAAGAGTGTCTGTGCCACATTCGGTTCCGCAAGACTCCACTTTCTGGCAACACTGACGGTCGACGTTGCACAGACACTCTTGTCTGTGCACAGCGGCGCGGCCGCGGGTCAGGAGAGGGACTCTCGCTCGTACCGCGAGACCTCGTAACCACGCGACCGCGCAACCTCGGTTACGCTACCGTCTCGCGAACGCAGTACTCATTGAACGACGCCGCCAGCTCGGAGGCGATGTCGTGGGCGGCGCGGCCTTCGATCTGCCAGCGCTCGATCATCTTCACCAGCTCGCCGTCGCGGAAGAGGGCCATCGAGGGGGATGAAGGACGGTATCCGACAAAGTACTCGCGGGCGCGCGCCGTCGCTTCACGGTCATTGCCGGCGAAGACGGTGATCATCCGGTCGGGGCGAACGCCGTTCTCCAGCGAGAGTGCGATGGCGGGACGGGCCACACCGGCGGCGCATCCGCACACCGAGTTCACCACCACCAGCACCGTGCCTTTCTTCTCCTGCAGCACCGCATCGACTTCCTGCGGAGTGCGTGTCTCTTCAAATCCGAGCTGCGTCAGCTCCGCGCGCATCGGACCAGCAATTTGTTCGTCGTACATAGGTTCCTCCCGGCGTTATGAAAGGTGAATCGTAGCGGAAAAATTCGGGTGCTGGGTTACTGGGTTGCTCGGTTGCAGGGTTGCAGGGTTCGAGAGCAACGTCCCCTTACCCCAGCCCAGCAACTCAGCAACCCAGCAACCCAGTAACCCAACCGCGAGACCCCGCAACCACTCCGTACCCACCGCTCACAACGAATCAGTGTGGCGCGTTGCTCACCTGCAGCGAACGGACCATCGCATTCAACACGTCGGCGTAGCGGTTGGTGTCGCGCTCCGGCGTGATGAATAGCAGGTAGACCAGGTGCTCGTCGGAGAGCTGTCGCGTGACCACCGTGATCCGTTCCGCGAGGCCGGTGTTCGGATCCGTGCCGAGCAGCGCCGCGGAGAGCGCCGTCCCCCCGTTGAGCTGCAACTGCTTCTTCGATCCGTTCACGACGCGCAGATACGGACTGCTGCGCTCGATGGTGGCCAAGAGGTCGTCCGTGGCGTCCTGCACGGAGACGTTGCCGTAGTAGCCGCCGCTGGGACTGCCGCGCAGGCTATTTCCCTGCGCGTTTCCGAAGGGATCGTAATGATTGACGATCGCTCCGTAAACGACGTCCGCCTGTCCGTTGACGTTCCCGATCCCGCCCGGCGGCGCGAACGTCACGCCGCTGTTGCCCTCTTCGTAGACCTGCCAGTTCGACGGCGCGGAGACGCTGTAGAGCCGGGTTGGACTCACGTAGGTTTTCATCGAGGCGGACGGTGCCTGGACGCTTACCGGCGCGGATGTGGTTCTGCCCGTTGGCCGGCCGCGGCCCGGCGTGGCGCTCTGCCGGGCGATCGGTCCCCCAACGGGCGCGGCGCCGAAGCCTCCCAACCGCGCCTTCACGTTCTGCAGTTCAGCCACGTTCTGCGGCGCCGAGCCGGTGACGCGCAGCATCTGCTGCTCACGCTGGATACGGGCGATGCGATCGGGTGGCGCCGGGTGGTCCGACATCCAGTTCGTTTTCTTCGACGGATCGACCCGTTCCAGTGTCTGGAAGAAGGCCACCAGCTCGCCCGGGTCGTAGCCGGAGGCCGCCATGATCTGCGCTCCTCGGATGTCGGCCTGCGTCTCCAGATCGCGGCTGTACTTCAGGAAGACGGCATTCAGGCCGATGCCGCCGACGGCATTGATGATCTCTCCCGCGTTGTTCCCGACCCGGCCGCCCAGCAGTCCGCCAAGGATGCTGATCCCGGCCTGTGCCAGATAGGCCTTGGAGGCCTGATGTGTCCCGTGCCGTAGGGCAACGTGCGAGATCTCGTGAGCGAGGACTCCGGCAAGCTCGCCTTCCGAATGAGCCTGATCGATGACGCCGCGGTTGACGTAGACGAAGCCGCCGGGCAGCGCGAAGGCATTGATGTCCGAGGAGTTCACGACGCGGAAGCGGTACTGAAACTGAGGTCCTCCCGCATTCGCCGCCAGGCGCTCTCCGAGGCGGTTGATGTAGGCGTTGGTCTGCGCGTCATTGACGAGGGGAAGTTGCTGTTCTGCCTGCGCCGCCGATTGCTGACCGATCTGCACGTCGTCCTGCGGCGAGAAGAGATTGAAGCCGGGCTTGATCTTCGTCTGGGCATCGGAGATGCCGGCGGAGCTCAGCAGGAGCACCACGAAGAGGGCCATCTTCGGCCGGGCTGCGAAGACGTTCAATCGATGCATGATTCCTCCTTTTGTCAGGAGTGGTCATTGCAGTGAGGATGCCGGGTGCGGGGTCGCGGGGTGGGGGGTTGCGCGGTCTCGGGGTGGGGGTGTAGGTCGCTGGGTTGCTGGGTTGCTGGGTTCGAGAGCAAGGTTCGCTTACCTCTGCAACTCGGCAACTCAGCAACTCAGAGACCGCGAGACCCCGCAACCGCGAGACCGCGCAACCCCGTTACTTCCTCACCGCCCGCCCGCGCACCCATCCTGCCAGCGTGGCCTGGTCGCGGCTGTCGATGATCCCGTCGCCGTTGGCGTCGCATCCCCAACTGCCGGGCACCGAGGCGTTCTGGGCGGACGTCATCGGACGGGGGCCGCCGGCCAGGACCTTGCCGAGTGTGGCCTCGTCCGAAGCGTCGACCCTGCCGTCGCCGTTGCAGTCGCCGCGCATCGGCACGATCAGCTTGTAGATGCCGAAGCCGCTGGCGAAGTAGATGCTGCCATCCGGACCCTCGGCGACGTCGATGATCGGATCGGTTTCCCCCTGGATGACCGCCACCGGGTCGGGCATCGGCTGCGCGTAGGCGTCAGGGATGTAGTAGAGCGCTTTGGCCACGTAGCTGCCCAGCAGGTAGCCGCTGTGAAGGATTGGGTTGCGTCCGCTGAGCGGCGCCAGGCCTGTCGGGGCGATGACGGTGGGGAAGGTGTAGACCGGCGGCCGCGTGCCTGCCTTCGGCGGCTCGTTGCCGGCCGTGTACGGCCAGCCGCAGTCGTCGCCCTGCGCCACGACGTCGATCTCATCGTCGGCGACGTCGCCGTTGTCGGTGAGGATGACGCGCTGTGTCGCCGCATCCCACGCCAGATCGAACGGATTGCGGAAGCCGCGCGCGAACTGCACCACCGAGCCGTCGGGGAGGATGCGAAAGACCTTGCCCGCGTTCCAGGCCGGATCGGGAGCCAGGAGGGGAGCGCCGAAGTCTCCGATGGCCAGGAAGATCGAGCCGTCCGGCGCGATGGTGAGGTTGCCGCCGTGATGCTCGGTGGAAACGCCGCGTTCGGGCACATCCTTATCGCAGGGGAAGCGGTGGATCTCGCTCTCGATGCCGGTGCCGAGGTCGACGGCGGAGACGACATCGTAGGTCTGGCCAGGCAGGGTGTAGTGGACGATGGCGGTGTGGTCATCGCGGAGCGCCAGCCCGATCAGCCCGGAGTTGCCGTCAGCGAGAGTCGGCACGTGACCGACGACGGTGTCGGTCGCTCCGAAACGGATGATGTCGCCGCTCTTGATCGAGTAGTAGATCGTCCCGTGGGAGTCGACGGCGAGCGAGGTGACGAACCCCGGAACGCCCCGCAGGAGCTGCACGTGAAAGCCGGGGAGCGTCGACGCGCCGGCCGCGGTGGAGAGCAGGAGAATGAGAAGGAGTCGTTTCATTCGCCCGATCGACAAACGATATCCGTGCCAGCCTCTTCCCGGGAATGGAGATGTGGGGGTGCGGGTTACGAAGGCCCTTGACGCATGAGGGCGCCGAACCGATAATCGCGCCCCTCACCGCGGCCGGAGCCATCCAGCCGCCAAGCGTTTCTCACCAGTGTCGCGGGGTGGAGCAGTCTGGTAGCTCGTTGGGCTCATAACCCAAAGGTCGCGGGTTCAAATCCCGCCCCCGCAACCAATTGGATTCCAAGCACGTAGCCCGCTGAAAGGCGGGCTATTTCGTTGCCAAGAATGGCAGTCTGCAAACGCCGACCCACGCTCACTTCTTCTTCGGAATCGCGCAGTCGAGGACAACGAGCGTGATGAAGAAGCCCTGCTCCCGCAGGTTCTCGGCTTGACGAGACAGATACTCCTCCATCTCCTCACGCGACCAGGAGTGGCACTTCTTCTTTCGCCCATCCTCATCCGTCCAGGCCGAAGCGCCGAACCTCGCAACGAGATAGATGCCGTACGGCGAACCTGATCCGCGCAGATACTTTTCCACCAGCTGTGTTTCCATCGCTGTCTTCAACTCGTCGTGCCAGCATCCCTTCACTTCAATCGTGACCACTAGCTTCGGATCGAGATCGCGTCGTGCGCCGCGGCCGATCGCTTCGATCTTGATGTCTGTATAGAAGCGGTCGAAGACCTCTACTTCCTTGTTGGTGATCAGACGCGGGAGAGCATCGTCATCGTTCAGAAACTTGCGAATCCAATCGCGGATCGCTCCTTCGTCTTTTGGCTTGTCTCCGTCCCACAGATACTTCGCCGTCGGGTCTTCGCCGTGCAATTGCGCCTGCAGCCGCTGGAGCGACTCGATGACGACGTCCACGAGCCGTTCGGCATTCTGAACAACCCGCTTTCGTCGGTCCGTTCCCAGCGCGAAGAGCTGTTCCGGTGTCGGCGGATTCCATGACTCCTTCTGGCGTTCTTCCTGCGCCATCAGAATGAACTGGTCGTGGATTCGATTCGGGAAAGCCGCTTGAATGCGCCGCAGCTCCTCGACGCGACCGCGTTTAAGAAGAACGTTCAGTACACTGATGATGGCCATTCCGATGTGCGACTCGATATCGAGGTCTTCCTTTGCACGATTTTCAAAAATCCAGATCACGATGTCTGCGATCTCCGAATCTTTGAGTTTCGCGAGGAACTCGTTCATGCGATCGAACCCAAGCTGTGACTCAAGGAGCTTCTGGCCCTCCTTGCCTACTGCACGAACAAACGCCCAGATCAGCGACCAGCTCGCGTCCGGAGAGTGAGCGACCAAGTTCTTAGCTGCTGCGAGCGCACGTTTGTCGGCCTCACCTGCCGCGGTCGCCGAGCGCACGAGATTCTCACAACGAACACGCGCATTGGGGACACCATGTTTCAGCAGCGCACCGAGAAGCGAGCCGAATGCACCGTCGTGAAGCGACGTATCGTCGAGATAGCCAATGAGGACTTTCGTCACCTGGACGCTCGGCAACCGTTCAGCAGCACGAAGAGAATTGTGCAGTCCGTCAGGATGTGAATCGTTCTCGATTCGAATCAACCGCTCGATCACCCGCGCAACATCGTCCGGAGGCAGCTTCGCTCGAAGCGCGTCGAGTGCGGCTGCGTCGAGCCCAGAGTCGAATGCCGCCTCCGCTAAGATCGACGGAATCCATCTTCGAATGACATCGACACTAAGTGCCTCGAATCGTGACGGGTCTCGCTCGGCGAGAAGCACCATCGCTCCGAAAGCAAAAGCGCTCCAGTACTGAATCGATCGCGGTTCGATCTGATCTTCAGCGGGAGCATCGGCTGACGTCAGGAATCGCTCGGCCGCAACGCACAGTGATGTGTGGTTGCTGTTAGAAGTGAGTTCGACTAGCTGGTCGATCGCGGCGCGCACATTCCACTCCAGCCTGTCGAAGGCCAGCGTCATGGCCTTAGCCCACCACTCCTCGTCAATCGCCCCGAGCTGATCGACGAGCCGCCGCAGCTTCGCCACTGCGTCTATTTTCGGCTCTCGCGCTAGCGTTCGGGTACGGAGGCGGTGTATCTCGCGAGCATCACGGGCTTGCTTCGAATCGAGAGCGACAGGTTGGATCGCCCACCGAAACTCCTCGGCGACTAGCGAATTCGTCTGCGCCTCGGAAAGGATCATGTCGATGATCTCGACCGAGGCCTCCGCGGTGATGACACGGTTCATCAATTCGGCCCAGGCCCGTCTTTTTGCATCGGGTTCTGCCGCCCGGCCTTTCTCAATGAGCCACTGCATATCGTCCTCGCGCACCAGCAAAAACCGCGCGTTCGGAATCAGCAGATGGCCGTTGCGTTCGCCTAGTTGCGGTATCAGAGTCTCGACGAGACGATGCCGTGCTTCCACATCATTGAGCAGCTCCGCGAGCTCCGGCAGCGCAGCTGTGTCGAGCACTCCGGAATCCGCGCGAAGCTGCCCCAGGAGTGCTTGCGGAAAGAGATCCTCCTCGTCGTACCCGGCGCGCCAGATCCTCGCGCCGAGATTAAGAATCGTCGCGACTAGATCGTGAAACCGGTCAGGAAAGTCATCGGTCTGCGTCGCGACCCAGGCAAGTCCAGTGCGAAGGGTCTGCGCATTGATGCCCTGCAATACCGGCTCCCGCAGAAACTCCGCATACCGTCCCACGAAATGGAAATCGTCCGGCTCGACCAGCGAGGCAAACAGCGTTTCGGCCTCGAGATTCGCGGGCCAGAGAAGCAGCAAGAGACACCCACGAATCTCATCGTGCGGGTCGTCACCAATCCTGTCGGGAAGCAATGCCTTGACGCGCTTGAAGGTGGACGGGTCCTTCAGCCGTAGCAACGCCTGCGCTGCTTTCATCCGAACGTCAGATGGTGCGGACAGATCGGCCACGGCATCGACGAGGTACTCGCCCACCTCGAGAAGGTTCGCCGCGGCGACGATGTCTATGACGACATCCGATACGCCGTGCGACTGCACGTGAGTGCGCAATTGCTGCGCGAGTTCTGGATGGGCGAGCTTGATGAAATCACGACGCAACTCGAACCGTGGCAGAGTTCCGTGACATTCCGCTTCCAGGAGAGACGTGACGAGACGTTCGCGGTCCCGATCGGAGCACCCGGCCACCTCCATCCGCGCCGCCGTAAGTGGATCGCGGCGAATGAGCTCGTGGCGCACGTCGACTCGCAGTTCGGCAATCCATGCTGCGACATCCCTCATCTGCGGGACCACTCGATCATCGGCGGAAGTCGTGATGAGACTGAAAATCTGATCGAGAGTGAAGTCCTCGCGCGCAAGGCAACTCGCGGCCAGATACTCGCCGAAGGTTCGGTGCGCAAACGTATGGACGCCACCTCCTGCCGGCTCGAAAAGACCCGTCGCAAGGGTGTCTCGCACGACCTCACGGTCGACAGCGAATTCCTCATGGTTCGCGACTTCAACGCCGCCTGCGACTTCATCGATGGTGATGACCGGCAACCCGGGATGGTCGACTTGCGGTGTCTCAGCGATGCCGTAGCGGTTACAGAGAACAAGCGCGGCGGCGATCCGGGAAGCGCAGGCAAGAAGCTGCGCCGGCGCATACCGACTCACCTGCCTGGACGCGATCCGACTGAGGTTTTGCTCCTGGCAGAGAAGAACCAATGCCTCGCGGTACAGATCGGTGCGGCTGCCGGGCAACGCAAAGTGCTGACCAAAGGTCGCGAGCAACAGCTTGAGGGTGATCGGCCGCGCAGCGAGCGGCCCGACGCTACGTTGGCGGACCTGCATGAGAAACGCCTCTCCGTCCAACTCGTCGGCGGCAGCGATCGCAGAGACGTCCTCAGCGCGCAAAGGCGCGAGCTGCCGCGCTGCGAAACCATCTTCCCACAGTACCTTGCAGCGGTTCTCGAGGAGCCGTGGCCAGTCAGCGGAGCGGCAGCCGATCCGCAATCGCAACCGTTCGATCGGCAACTTCGGCAGCCGCTCGACAAGAACCGCCGCAATCTTCGGCGCTTCCGTCAGGCATTCGTCCAGGCCATCGAGAAACAACTCCAGAGTGGAGTCGTCATTGAGCCACTTCTGGTATTCAGGGTTACCGAAGACCACATCGCGAAATGCGTCGGTGCTGTCGACCATGCGCAGATCGATCGGCAGCGTCCGTCGCCGGGCTTTCGCCGCCTCGCTCTGGCATTCGTCCAACACGACGGTCTTCCCTGTCCCAGGCTCGCCGAGGAGAACGACGCACAAAGGAATACTGCCGGGGTCTACGGCTTCGACGCTCGCCACCCAAGCGTGATGCGCAATCGGATCGACGAGAAAACCGTCGTCATCGAGAGTCGGCTCCACCTCCGGCGAGTGCCAGAAGCGCTGAACGTGATGATCCGCCATCGCGCCGATTCTAGCGGTCACGTCAGAAGCGCGGTAGCCGGAAGCTCGGCGGACGATCTCGCCAGCCGCTCCTTGTAGTCAGGTCGGTGGGGCAGGCCTTCAGACGGGCCTATGGGTCGGCGGAAATTGGAAACCACCTAAGACTCGCTGTTCCACGCCGACTGACCAGCGCCGGCACTTCGACTTTGGACCTGACCCTATTCGCCACAGTGACGGCGCGTTTGCTGCCCTACTGCGAGAGTAGGAAGTCGCACTGATGCAAGATCAAGTTCAGCTTGAGCTTGTCTGGATCAACAGGAAGGCTGTCCCATTCGCGCGGATCTGCCCAGCCGAGAGACTTCATTTGCGCGATTTGGAAGAGCTCGGTGTCGTACTCTCCAATCGCAGCCGCGGCCTCATTCCATTTCTGAGACAGCACCGTTTCGCGGGCGCGATCCTCATGACCGCTCACATCCTCATCATAGAGATAAGCTTTTGTTTCCAGGGCAGCAGCGCGAACTGCCGTGATCGCCCTCCGGCGCTTCTCGCGCGCCTCCTGCTTTTCGTTCTGACGGCCGTCCAAAGCCTTAAGACCTGCCAGCAGGGCGCCAAATGCCTCCAAAACGATCATTTCAGCGTTCTCGAACCTTAGTAGGCTAACACGATTCGAGTAGACAGATCGACGGGTGAGGACACTCCTTGATGTGTGGATCTGGGGGGAACTTATCTGGGGTCAGGTCCAAAGTGTAAAGTGTCCAAGACTGAATGTTGCCAAGCCGACAGGACTCAGTGAGCACTGTAGACTTTGGACCCACTCGCGCCTAGGGCGCCGCGCCGATCGGATGGAGCCATCGTCTTCGAGAACGAAAACTCGCCGAACGAACCGCGAGAGCCGAATCCGCAGCTTCATGAGAGCGGATTGTATTCCTTGGGCGTATGACGAGCTGGCACCGCTCGTCGTCGAGGTTTCTTCGACGGAGGCGGAGAGGTGTCGGCCACGCAGACGCCTCATTCCGGCTTGTTGACCAAGCCGCAGGTACCAAGAGGCCGGATACGATATCGGCCACCATGGAAACCTATCACGGCGGAGAAGCACGTTCGAAGTGTGAAGAGCTGATCAGCTACTCCCGTTGGCCGTGATCGCGAGCGCGCCGTACGAGCTCAACTCGATCAAAGATGTCTCAGTCGCAGGATTAGCCAGTTCGAGGGAGTTGCGAGTGGTCCAAGCAGACTGAGCGTGATGCCCGATACACACCGGAGGCGTCACGGATGGTAGCCGGGTGGTGCGAGCGATCGCGAGCGACCACCCGCCAGCGTCCCTTCCCCCCGAACCAGAATCCGTTCCGGCAGATCATCATCCTGTTCTGCCGGAACCAAAATTCGTTCTTGCAGATCATTATACTGTTCTGACGGAACCAAAATTCATTCCGACAGAACATTATAATGTTCTGTCAGAACGAAATTCGATTCTCGTGGATCGCGCGGCCGCCCGGCCGGAAACAAAAATCAATCCTGCAGAACGAAATTCGTTTCCGAGGGAGCGGCCGCGCGTTCCAGCGGAAACAAAAATCGCTTCGGCGGAATGATTTTTCGCTCTTGCAGAATATTATAATGTTCTGTTGTTGCCAAAATCATTTAGTCGCGGCAAACAGTTACGTTAACCCCTCCATCTTCGGTAAGCCGTGCGCGCATCAGCTCGGTCAATGGGGTCAGATCGAGAGTCGACGCGACCCGGCCGAACGCGCCCGTCGGGTGCTGGAGATCGCCGCCTCGGATGACCTCCCGAAGATCGAGCAGATGTGGCCGTACCTCGGCGAGCTGCGGGTTTCATGGGGGCAGGCCTTCGTTTCTTGCCGGTTCGCAACTAATTGATACAAAACCACTTGCAATCGCGGAATGGGCCATTCGAGTAACTCGTCCACGAATTTCTTGGCGCGTTCGGCTTCTCTCCTACTCCAGGCGACGCTGAACGGCAGTAAGCTCGGGCGAGCGGCCGGCTACAGAAGAAACACCTGTTTTCGAGGTTTGTGGCGGTGCTCAGATTAGGTCTGAAGAGCGCAACAGGTACGACCTCATGGGTGGACGCGTACCTTCTCATAGAGGAACTCCGGCGCGACGTCTGCGCCGTTGGGCCAGCAGATCGTGCCGTATTCGGCGACGGAGAAGTCGAGGAAGTAGTTCATGTTTCTTGGTTTCTCGGTACTGCATGGTAACTCCATGATTCACGCGGAGACGCGGAGATCGCGGAGGAAGGCAGGGTTGATCTTCTCCGCGTCCTCCGCGGCTCCGCGTGAAACGTCCCCGTGGAAGCATAAACACAAAACGGGCGGCCTCACGGCCGCCCGTTTCGCTTGATGCGATGAGATAGACCCTACTGCTCGTCGTCGAAATCCGCCAGCGAGAGTGCTTCTTCGCTCTCGTCGTCCGTCTCCGCGCGGAGGAGATCCTCGAGGTTGGGCTGGACCGGGACGGGCTCGTCCTTCTCGAGGTAGACCTCGCGGTAGACGGGCATGCCCGTGCCGGCCGGGATGAGGCGGCCGACGATGACGTTTTCCTTGAGGCCGCGCAGGTGGTCCACGCGGCCGGCGATGCTGGCCTCGGTGAGCACGCGGGTGGTCTCCTGGAACGAGGCGGCGGAGATGAAGCTGTCCGTCGACAGGGAGGCTTTGGTGATGCCGAGCAGGAGTGGCGTTCCGTCGGCGGGCTCACCGCCGCGGTTCATCACCTTCTCGTTCTCTTCCATGAAGCGGAAGCGATCGACCTGCTCGTCGACGAGGAAGTCCGTATCGCCGACGCGCGTCACGCGGACGGAACGCAGCATCTGGCGGCAGATGACTTCGATGTGCTTGTCGTTGATGGCCACCGACTGCGAACGGTAGACCTCCTGGATCTTGTCGACCAGGTAACGCTGCAGTTCCTTGATGCCGAGGACCGCCAGGACGTCGTGCGGATCGATCGGACCGTCGATGAGCGGATCGCCGGCGCGGACGCGCTCACCTTCCTGAACGTTTACGTGAACACTACGGGGAACGCTGTACTCGTGGCGGGTGCCTTCGTCGGTCTCGATGATGACGCGGCGCATGCCCTTGACCACAGGACCGTGATGCACCGTGCCCTCGACCTCGGAGATGACGGCCTTGTCACGCGGGTGGCGAGCTTCGAACAGCTCGACGACGCGCGGCAGACCGCCGGTGATGTCCTTGGTCTTGGTCGTGGCGCGGGGGATCTTGGCCAGGATGTCGCCCGGGTAGACCTCGTTGCCGTTCTGCACCATGACGTGGGCGCCGGTGGGCAGCAGGTAGCGCTTCTCCTCGCCCTTCTTCGATTTGATGGTGATGGTCGGCGTGCGCTTCTCGGCGGTGGCCGACTCGACGATGACCATCTGCGTGAGACCGGTGACGCGGTCGGTCTCTTCACGGACGTTCTCGCCTTCGACGATGTCTTTGAAGGTCACCTTGCCGCCGACCTCGGTGAGAATGGCCGAGGTGAACGGATCCCACTCGACGAGCGGGGCGCCGGCGTCGACGTGCTGGCCGTCGTGCACTTTCAGCGTCGAACCGTAGACGAGCGCGTAACGCTCCTTCTCGCGGCCCGTCGTGTCGAGCGTGGCGGCTTCGCCCTTCTTCAACTTCTTGATCGGGGCGTCGTCCATGATCAGCAGCTTACCGTTACGGTTGATGACGACGAGATCGCCGTTCTTGTTCGTGACGGTGGAGACGTTGACGAACTGCACCTTGCCGGGGTTGGTTGCCTCGTGCTTCGACTGCTCGGAAACGCGCGATGCGGTACCGCCGACGTGGAAGGTACGCATGGTGAGCTGCGTGCCCGGCTCGCCGATCGACTCGGCGGCGATGACGCCGACCGCTTCGCCGATCTCGACCATCTTGCCGCTGGCCAGGTTGCGGCCGTAGCAGCGGCGGCAGATGCCGCGGCGGGTCTCACAGGTCAGACCCGAGCGGATCTTCACCTGTTCAATACCTGCCTCTTGAATCGAGTTCGCCAGATCGTCGGTGATCTCGTCGTTCTGCGAGACCAGGATCTCGCCGGTGAGCGGATCGTAGATGTCCTCCTGCGAGACGCGGCCGACGATACGGTCGCGGAGCGGCTCGAGGATGTCGCCGCCTTCCATGATCGGGGTGACGATGATGCCGTCGAAGGTCTGGCAATCCTGTTCGGTGACGATCACGTCCTGCGCGACGTCGACGAGACGGCGCGTGAGGTAACCGGAATCGGCGGTCTTGAGCGCCGTATCGGCCAGACCCTTACGGGCGCCGTGCGTGGAGATGAAGTACTGCAGCACGGAGAGGCCTTCGCGGAAGTTGGCGGTGATGGGGGTCTCGATGACTTCGCCCGAGGGCTTGGACATCAGACCGCGCATACCGGCCAACTGGCGGACCTGCTCCTTGGAACCGCGGGCTCCGGAGTCGGCCATCATGAAGATGGGGTTGAACTCGCCGCGGTCCTGCTCGGTGCGGCGCATCTCGCTGAACATCTCGTCGGAGACGTTCTCGGTGGCGCGATGCCAGATGTCGATGATCTTGTTGTGGCGCTCGCCGTGGGTGATGGCGCCGTCGAGACGCTGGCGCTCCACCTCCAGGACGGCCTTGCGGGCGCCTTCGACGATGTCCTGCTTCTTCGACGGGATGACCATGTCGTCGACGCCGATGGAGACGCCGGCTTTCGTGGCGTAGAGGAAGCCGAGGTCCTTCAGATCGTCGAGCATCTGCACGGTCAGGGCGTTGCCGAAGTTGACGAACGCGAAGTTCACCAGCTCCTGCAGGCCGCGCTTCTTGAGCAGGCCGTTGATGAAGGGGATCTCATCGGGCATGTGCATCTTGAAGATGACGCGGCCGACGGTGGTCTCGACGAGCTTCTTCTCCAGGTCCTGAATCTCGGCGTGCATCAGATCCTGGTCGTTAAAGTGCTTGGTGAGATCGATGAACTTGCCGGTCACGCGCACGCGGATCGGCGTGAGCAGCTCGACCTCTTTGGCCTGCAGGGCGATGACGACTTCATCGAAGCTGCCGAAGACCTTCCCCTCGCCCTTGGCGCCCTTCTTTTCCTTGGTCAGGTAGTAGCAGCCGAGAACGAGATCCTGCGACGGAACCGCGAGCGGCTTGCCGTTCGCGGGCGAGAGGATGTTGTTCGAGGCCAGCATGAGCACCTGCGACTCGACCTGGGCCTTCGGCGACAGCGGAACGTGAACGGCCATCTGATCGCCGTCGAAGTCGGCGTTGAAGGCGGTGCAAACCAGCGGGTGGATCTTGATGGCCTTGCCTTCGACGAGCAGCGGCTCGAAGGCCTGGATGCCGAGACGGTGGAGCGTCGGCGCGCGGTTCAGGAGAACCGGATGCTCCTTGATGACCTCTTCGAGCGCATCCCACACTTCGATGGTCTGCAGCTCGACCATCTCCTTGGCGGCCTTGATCGTACCGACCAGACCCTTCTGCTCGAGGCGGTTGTAGATGAACGGCTTGAAGAGCTCGAGAGCCATCTTCTTCGGCAGGCCGCACTGGTGCAGCTTCAGCTCGGGGCCGACGACGATGACCGAACGGCCGGAGTAGTCGACGCGCTTGCCGAGGAGGTTCTGGCGGAAGCGGCCCTGCTTGCCTTTCAGGGTATCGCTGAGCGACTTGAGCGGACGGTTGTTGCTGCCCTTGAGCACGCGGCCGCGGCGGCCGTTGTCGAAGAGGGCGTCGACCGCTTCCTGCAGCATCCGCTTCTCGTTGCGCACGATGACGTCCGGCGCGCGGAGCTCGAGGAGCTTCTTGAGGCGGTTGTTACGGTTGATGACGCGGCGATAGAGATCGTTCAGATCCGAAGTCGCGAAACGGCCGCCGTCCAGGGGAACGAGCGGACGAAGCTCGGGCGGGATGACCGGGATGACGTCGAGGATCATCCAGTCGGGATGATGGCCCGACTTGCGGAAGGCGTCGACGACCTTGAGCCGCTTCGCGGCCTTGAGCTTCTTGATCTGCGAGGTCTCGGTGCGCATCATGAGACGCAGCTCGTCGCTGAGCTCTTCGACGTTGACGCGGCGGAGCAGCTCTTTGATGGCCTCGGCGCCCATCTTGGCCACGAAGACGTCACCGTGCGCGGTGCGCAGCTCGCGGTAGCGCTCCTCGGTGAGCAGCTCTTTCTCGTCGAGCGTGGTGGCCAGGTCGCCTGGGTCGATGGTCACGTACGACTCGAAGTAGAGGATGCGCTCGAGGTCACGGAGCGAGATATCGAGCAGGTGACCGATGCGCGACGGCAGGCCCTTGAAGAACCAGACGTGCGAGACCGGCGAGGCCAGCTCGATGTGTCCCATGCGCTCGCGGCGGACCTTGGACTTCGTCACTTCGACGCCGCACTTGTCGCAGATGACGCCGCGATGCTTCATCCGCTTGTACTTGCCGCAGAGGCATTCCCAGTCGGTGATCGGGCCGAAGATCTTCGCGCAGAAAAGGCCGTCGCGCTCCGGCTTGAAGGTGCGGTAGTTGATCGTTTCCGGCTTGGTGACCTCGCCGTACGACCACGACCGGATCTTCTCCGGGGACGCGAGACTGATCTTGATGGCGTTGAAATCGTTGATCGCCTGCGGCTTTGCTGACTGAAACAATGAGTTGAAGCTTTCCAAATTGCGCCTCCCTATGTGTCAGGCGTTATCCGTTGAACGCGGTTTCGGAAGCGAAAGAGCCACGGTGTTGCCGTAGCACTCCCAGCACGGGGCTTCCCATTCCTGGTCGCCGCTGGGAAAGTGTGCGGTCATGCTGACGGCCCCCATGCCCTGACAGGCAGGGCATGAGGCGTTGGGCATGCTGGTAACCGCTGTGACTTTTTTCGCCATGCGCTATTCCTTGAGCAGCTCCACGTCGAGGCAGAGCGACTGCAGCTCGCGGACGAGGACGTTGAACGACTCGGGGAGACCCGGATCGTCCGGGACCTCGCCTTTGACGATGGCCTCGTAGATCTTCGAGCGGCCTTCGACGTCGTCGGACTTCGAAGTGAGCAGTTCCTGCAGCGTGTACGCGGCTCCATATGCTTCGAGGGCCCAGACTTCCATTTCTCCGAAGCGCTGGCCGCCGAACTGGGCTTTTCCGCCGAGGGGCTGCTGGGTGATGAGCGAATACGGTCCGATCGAACGGGCGTGAATCTTGTCGTCGACCAGATGCGAGAGCTTGAGCATGTAGATGTAGCCGACGCAAACGCGCTGCTCGAACTGCTCGCCGGTCATGCCGTCGAAGAGCGGCGTCTTGCCGTCGTCGGGGAGGGCAGCGGCCTTGAGCTGGGCCTTGATCTCCGACTCGATGGCGCCGTCGAAGACGGGCGTCGAGAAGTAGAGACCGAGAGTGCGCGCGGCCCATCCGAGGTGCGTCTCGAGAATCTGGCCGACGTTCATACGTGACGGAACGCCGAGCGGGTTGAGCACGATCTCGACCGGTGTGCCATCCGGGAGGTACGGCATGTCCTCCTCGGGGAGGATGCGGCTGATGACGCCCTTGTTGCCGTGGCGTCCGGCCATCTTGTCGCCGACACTCAGCTTGCGCTTCATGGCCACGTAGACCTTGATCATCTTGATGACACCCGGCGGGAGCTCGTCGCCCTTCTGGAGGTCTTCGCGACGCTCCTCGGCTTTCTGCTCCAGCACGCGGATGCGGTTCTCGGCGCGCTCGACGAACATACGGATCGTCTCGCGCGTCTCTTCATCGACCGGCAGCGCCAGCAGCTCGCGGCGCGAGAGGCGGCCCACCGTCTCGCGCGACGCCGTCTCGCCCTTGCCGACGAGCGTCTCGCCCGTGCGGAAGTCGACTACGTCGCGCTGCAGCTTCTTGTCGCTGAGGACGTCGCCGATGCGCTTGTTGCGCGCGTCGGTGATGATGCGGATCTCGTCCTGGATGTTGCGGTTCATCCGCTCGATCTCGCCCTCTTCGATCGACTTGGCGCGAAGGTCCTTCTCCACGCCCTTGCGCGAGAAGATCTTCACGTCGACGACCGTGCCTTCGATACCGGGAGGCGTCTTGAGCGATGCGTCGCGGACGTCGCCGGCCTTCTCGCCGAAGATGGCGCGGAGCAGCTTCTCCTCGGGAGTGAGCTGCGTCTCGCCCTTCGGCGTGACCTTGCCGACCAGGATGTCGCCCTGCTTGACCGTCGCGCCGATGCGGACGATGCCGGACTCGTCGAGATCGCGCAGAGCGCCTTCGCTGACGTTCGGGATGTCGCGCGTGATCTCCTCGGGACCGAGCTTGGTGTCGCGGGCTTCGATCTCGAACTCTTCGATGTGGATGGAGGTGTAGTAATCCTCTTTGGCCAGCTTCTCGGAGACCAGGATGGCGTCCTCGAAGTTGTTGCCGCGCCACGGCATGAAGGCCACCAGGATGTTGCGCCCGAGGGCCAGCTCGCCGGCATCGGTGCAGGGACCGTCGGCCAGGACCTGGCCCTTGCGGACCCGCTGCCCTTCGCGGACGTTCGGCTTCTGCGTGATGCAGGTGTTCTGGTTGGAGCGCTTGAACTTGATGAGCTGATAGATGTCGGCGCCGAACTCCTTCGTCTCGCCGGTCTCCTGATCTTCCGCTTCGACGCGAACGATGATGCGGTTGGAGTCGACCAGATCGACGACGCCGCCGCGCTTGCAGAGGATCACGGCGCCGGAGTCGCGGGCCACGATGTTCTCCATGCCGGTGCCGACCAGCGGCGAATCGGTACGGAGGAGCGGAACGGACTGGCGCTGCATGTTGGCGCCCATGAGGGCGCGGTTGGCGTCGTCGTTCTCGAGGAAGGGAACGAGGGAGGCGGCCACGGAAACGAGCTGTTTCGGCGAGACGTCGATGAAGTCGACTTTCTCTTTTTCGATCGATACGAAGTCGCCGGACTGTCTTGCGATGACGCGGTCGTGAACGAGATTGCCTTCCTCGTCCATGACCACGTTCGCCTGCGCGATCGTGTAGCGCTCCTCATCCCACGCCGAGAGGTAGAACGCGTATGGCTCGGCTTCGGCGAGCTGAAGCTGGCCCTTGCGCGATTTGGCCGCGGCGTTCTCTTTGCCGATGCGGTTGTTTTCTTTCTGCAGATCGCGCTTCTCGACGATCTGGCTGAGCGTGAAGCTGGAGTCGCCGACCTTCACGATCCGGTAGTGATCGAGCACGCGGCCGTCTTCGACCTTCTTGTACGGGCTCTCGATGAAGCCGTACTCGTTGATACGGGCATAGCACGCCAGCGACGAGATCAGACCGATGTTCGGGCCTTCCGGCGTCTCGATCGGGCAGATACGGCCGTAGTGCGTCGGGTGAACGTCGCGGACTTCGAATCCGGCGCGCTCGCGGGAGAGACCGCCCGGTCCCAGGGCGGACAGACGCCGCTTGTGCGTGACTTCCGACAGCGGATTGGTCTGATCCATGAACTGCGAGAGCTGCGACGATCCGAAGAACTCCTTGATGGCCGCGATGACCGGCTTGGAGTTGATCAGGTCGTGCGGCATGGCCGAGTCGATGTCCTGATGCACCGACATCTTCTCTTTGATGGCCCGCTCCATACGGACGAGACCGATGCGGAACTGGTTCTCGAGTAGCTCGCCAACGGCGCGAACACGGCGGTTGCCGAGGTTGTCGATATCGTCGACGCGGCCGACGTCCTTGCGGAGGCGGAGCAGGTAGTTGATGACGACGAAGAAGTCTTCGGCCGACATCGTCTTCTGCGTGACCGGCGAGTCGAGATCGAGCTTGATGTTGAACTTGAAACGGCCGACGCGCGAGAAATCGTACTTGCGGGCGTCGAAGAACATCCCTTCGAAGAGGGCCTTGGCCGACTCGAGGGTCGGAGGATCGCCCGGGCGCATGCGGCGGTAAATCTCGATGATGGCGGCCTCGAACGACTTCGACGTGTCTTTGCGGACCGTGTTGAGCAGGATGTCGGAGACGAGGTCCCACTCCGGGAAGATGACATCGACCGACTCGACCTCGTGCGCGCGAAGGACGTCGGCCCAGTCGGCCGGCAGGTTCTCGCTCGCTTCGAAGAGGACCTCGCCGCTGTTGACGTCGACGACGTCGGAGAGGAAGACGGCCTTGTCCATGGCCGCGAAGTCGACCTTGGCCGAGGCTTCGTTGTGCTTGGTGAGCGCATCGGCCATCTTCTGATCGAGCTTGACTCCCGCAAACACGGTGCGCACGGTGCGGCGGCCGCGGATTGAATGGCGCTCCTTGGCCTCTTCCTGATCGAGGACGCGGCGGTCGAACGACAGAGTGACCTGATCGCCGGTGATTTTGGCCTTGATCGGCGTGTAGAACTGGCGAAGGATCTCTTCGTCGGTGGTCAGGCCGAGGGCGCGCAGGAAGACCGAGCCGAGGAACTTGCGCTTCCGGTCGATGCGAACGTAGAGGATGTTCTTCTGGTCGTACTCGAACTCCACCCAGGAGCCGCGGTACGGGATGATCTTGGCCAGGAAGGTATGCGCGGATTCCTTGGTGAAGAAGACGCCCGGCGACCTATGGAGCTGCGAGACGATGACGCGCTCGGTGCCATTGATGATGAACGTGCCGTTGTCCGTCATCAGGGGGATGTCGCCGAAGAAGACTTCCTCTTCCTTGGCGTCGCGCATGTGCTTGACGCCGGTGTCGGGATCCTTGTCGTAGACGAAGAGGCGGAAGGTGACCTTCAGCGGAACGCTGTAGCTCATGCCGCGTTCCTGGCACTCTTCGACGCTGTACTTCATCTGCAGGTCGACGGGGTTGCCGCAGATGTCGCAGATCTCGACGCGGTTCTTGTTGATGACGCCGCACTTCTGGCAGCCGACCGTCTCTTCGTGCGGGTGATCGGTGATGATCTTCGAGCCGCAGTTCGCGCAGGTCATGCGCAGGTGCTCGAGGCCCTTGAGGGAGCCGCATTTGCACTCCCAGTTCCCGATCGCGAATTTCACGAAGTCGAGTGAGCAGGTCTCCCGGAAGTCGCTGAAGGGGAAGACGCTGGTGAAGACCGACTGCAACCCGGTGTCTTCACGCTCCTCGGGGAGGAGGTTCATCTGCAGGAACCTGTCATACGACTTGCGCTGCACGTCGATGAGATTCGGCAACGCCATGTAACTCCGGATCTTGGAGAAGTCATGGCGAACCGGTTCCTGTTTCGGCAGGGAGGATCCGTTCATTCAATTGCTCCTTTGGGCCGCGGCGTGGCAACGGCGGCAATTCGGAAGCGGAGCATGTGGACAGCAAAAGGCCGCATGGCAGAAGGCTCTGCCCTGCGACCGTCGGTTGCGGTCCACGCACACCGGGTTCGTCACTGCGTTAGTTGTGATGACGCGCCCTCAATGAGAATTTCGTAGGCGAGTCCCGCCGCAGGCAACGCGGCAGGGTGGATTCGCGAGGATTGTGAGCTATAGGAAAGGGCCGCTCCCCCCCTTTCCAGCTCAGGGATGACTCGTGCAATCTGGAAAAAGCAATTTCCGGACGGGACATTCCGCCCCGTCCGGATTTCTTCTGTTACGAGATCCTTCGGCCGCCCCTTCGTCGCCACCTGGCTCCTCAGGGCATGCTATGCGGCCTCAGGATGACCATCAAATAGCTGAGCTATTTGATGGTCACCTTGGCGCCGGCCTCTTCAAACTTCTTCTTGATGTTCTCGGCCTCTTCCTTCGAGACCGCTTCCTTGACGGTCGCCGGAGCGGCCTCAACGAGGTCCTTCGCTTCCTTCAGACCGAGGCTGGTCACTTCGCGTACGGCCTTGATCACGTTGATCTTCTTGTCGCCGACCTCACTCAGGATGACGGCAAACTCGGTCTGCACCTCGGCCGGAGCCGCTGCTGCTGCCGGGCCCGCCGACGCTGCCGGGGCGGCGGCCGCGGCGGCCGACACGCCGAAGCGGTCTTCCAGTGCCTTGACCAGGTTCGAGAGGTCCAGCACCGACATCGTCTCAATCTGCTTCACGAAATCTTCAGTCGAAATAGCCATTTCAGCCTCCAAATAGTGTTGAATCGTTCAATCTCGTGCGCCGGGCCTACAAGGCAAAGCGCGAATTCTTACTAATCGTTTGCCTCGGTCTCGGATGCCTCGGATGCCGCCGCTTCGGCGCCGCCGCCCTTCTGCTTGGCGATCTCGCTGATGACGACCGCCAGGTTGCGGATGTTCGCCTGCAGCACGATCGCCAGTCCGCGGATCGGAGCCTGCATCACGTACAACAGTTTCGCGATCAGCTCGTTGCGCGACGGCAGATTGGCGATGGCCTGGATCTGGTCCGCCGGCACGATCTGCCCGTTGAGCATGGCGCCCTTGAACGAGATCGTCGGAACGTCTTTGGCGAACTTCGTCAGCGCCTTGGCCAGCGCCACGGCGTCGGTGCGGTTGAACGCCACCGCGGTCGGGCCGCTGAACTGATCCTTGAGCGCCGTCAGCGGTGAGTCTTTCACGGCGATGAGAGCCAGGGTGTTCTTGACGACGACGTACGTCGAGTTGGTGTCGCGGACCTGGCGCCGCAGTTCGGTGACCTGAGGGACGGTGATGCCTTTGAAGGCGATCACGAACGCGTTCGTGGCTTTGCCGATGCCTTCGCCGAGCTCGGAGATCGCTGCTGCTTTGTCTTCGCGATTCATGCTCCCTCCTCACTCTGCTTTCGCCTCGGCCACGGCCGTGTCGATCGAGATCGAGGGGCTCATCGTGGACGAGATGTAGATGGTGCGGACGTACTTGCCCTTCGCCGCGGGCGGCTTGGCCTTGCGCACCGCGTTGATGATGCTGGCGGCGTTGTCGCGAAGCTGGTCCGCGGAGAACGAGATCTTTCCGACCGGAACATGGATGATCGACGTCTTGTCGACGCGGAACTCCACCTTACCGGCCTTGATCTCGGAGATTGCTTTGGCGACGTCGAACGTGACCGTGCCGGTCTTCGGGTTCGGCATCAGACCCCGAGGTCCGAGGACTTTGCCGAGCTTACCGACCGAACGCATCATGTCCGGCGTGGCGATGACGGCATCGAAATCCGTCCAGCCACCCTGGATCTTCTCGACGATGTCGTCTCCGCCCACCATGTCAGCGCCGGCTTCCTGAGCCTCGCGCTGTTTGTCGCCCTGTGCGATCACGAGCACACGCTTGGACTGTCCGGTTCCGTGCGGGAGCACGGTGGTACCGCGGACCATCTGATCGGCGTGCTTGGGATCGACTCCGAGAAGCATCGACAGCTCGACCGTCTCGTTGAACTTGGCGAACGCGATCTGTTTGAGCAGACCGAACGCTTCATCCAGCAGATACGGCCGCTGTTCGACCTTCTCGAACGCTGCACGGTACTTCTTGCCGTGTTTGGCCAATTTCACCTCCGTAGTAATAACGGCTCTTGCGAGCCTCCTACTTGTTTGCACCGGCCACGCGCCGGCGCGATTTTCTCGACTTGGTCTCGGAGTTGCGCGGTCTCGCGGTCTCGCGGCAAACCCACCGCGCGACCTCGCTACCGCGAAACCTCGCTACCCGGTTACTTCCAGACCCATCGACCGCGCGGTGCCTTCGACGGTACGAACAGCCGCTTCCAACGACGCGGCGTTGAGGTCGGGCATCTTGGTCTTGGCGATCTCTTCGACCTGTTTGCGGGTGACGCTGCCGACCTTGGTCTTGTTCGGCACGCCTGAGCCCTTGGGGATTCCGGCCGCTTTGAGCAGCAGGATGGCCGCGGGGGGCGTCTTGGTGATGAACGTGAAGGTGCGGTCGGAGAAGACGGTGATGACCACCGGGATGATCAGCCCCTGCTGCCCCTGCGTCCGCGCGTTGAACGTCTTGCAGAACTCCATGATGTTCACGCCGTGCTGGCCGAGGGCCGGGCCGACCGGGGGAGCCGGTGTCGCCGCGCCGGCGGGAATCTGGAGCTTGATGTATCCGGTGATTTTCTTAGCCATTTCCGAGTCCTTTGAAAACTATCGTTTCTGTGTTGCCGCGCCGCCGCCCTGCTCTTCGCTGGGATCGAAACGCGCGACCTGCAGGAAGTCGAGCTCGACCGGCGTCGAACGGCCGAAGATCGTGACCATGACCTTCAGGGTGTTGCGGTCGAGATTGACCTCTTCGACGACACCGGTGAAGTTCGAGAACGGCCCGTCGATGATGCGTACATGCTCGCCGTGCTCGTAAACGTGCTTCGGCTTCGGTTTCTCTTTGGTGGTGACGACCTGCGTCAGGATCTGGTCGACTTCTTCCGGCGTCAGCGGGGTCGGTTTCTTGCCGGTGCCGACGAAGCCGGTGACCTTCGGGGTGTTCTTCACGAGATGCCAGGCATCGTCGGCCATGTCCATCTCCACCAGGATGTAGCCGGGGAAGAACTTCCTCTGGACCTCGCGCTTCTTGCCGCCCTTCATCTCGATGAGCGTTTCGGTCGGGATCTTGATCTCGCCGAACTTGGCCCGCATGCCGAGGGCCTCGATACGCTGGTTGAGGTTCTCCCGCACCCGCTCCTCGAAGCCGGAGTAGGTGTGGACGATGTACCACTGCTTCTGTCCGGTTTCGACCATCGTTAGGTGCTCGCTCCGAACCTGTGGAAGAGGAAGTCGATCAACTTGAAGAAGATGAGGTCGCATCCCCAGAGATAGACGGCGAAGATGATGGTGGAAATGATGACCACGACCGTCGTCCCGACCACTTCGGGACGGCCGGGCCAGGTGACCTTCTTCATCTCCGAGTTGGTGTCACGGAAAAATTCGCGCGTGGTCAGCCACCACTCGCGCGGCCTGGCGATGACTGAGTTTTCTTTGTATGATTCCATCGATACCCCGAAATGCTGACAGCTTTCAGCCCTCAGCCTTCCGCGGCTCGTTGCCGCCGGGGAAGGTTGAGAGCTGAACGCTGAACTGAGATGTTGGCAGGCCAAGAGGGATTTGAACCCCCAACCTGCGGTTTTGGAGACCGCTGCTCTGCCAGTTGAGCTATTGGCCTGCAAGTGCCGCAAAAGCCTGCAAAAGCGGGCTTAACGCGACTTATTCCTTCGCCTTACTTCGACTCCCGATGGGGAGTGTGCTTCCGGTCGTGACGGCAGAACTTCTTCAGTTCCAGCTTCTCCGTCATGGTCTTCTTGTTCTTCGTCGTCGTGTAGTTCCGACGTTTGCACTCGGTACACTGGAGGGTGATGATTTCTCTGCCTGCGCGCGCCATGTTTTGCTACTCCGCTTGTGACGTTAGATGGAGCCCTCTGCGAGAGTTGAACTCGCGACCCCGTCCTTACCAAGGACGTGCTCTACCCCTGAGCTAAGAGGGCTTACTCGAAGTCAGAAGGCAGAGGGCAGAAGGCAGAAGTGTTCTCCGCCGTTTGCCTTGTCATCCAACCCCTTTACTCGCTTTCCTACGAGACGCTCGCTCTCGCGCCGCCTCCTTCTGCCTTCTGCTTTCTGCCTTCCGACTTTGGAGCGGGAGACGGGGCTCGAACCCGCGACCAACAGCTTGGAAGGCTGTGACTCTACCAACTGAGTTACTCCCGCTTTTGAAGGCAGAAGTCAGAAGGCAGAAATCAGAAGTGAATCCGCATCACTTCTGCCTTCTGCTTTCTGCCTTCTGACTTCCAAATATGGTGGAGAGAGGAGGGTTCGAACCTCCGTAGGTCGTTTGACCGGCAGATTTACAGTCTGCTGCTTTTAACCACTCAGCCATCTCTCCATGCTCATCCGCTGGAGCTGGCGACGGGACTCGAACCCGCGACCTGCTGATTACAAATCAGCTGCTCTACCAACTGAGCTATGCCAGCACCAAACCGCTAGATTTCAAAGACACAAACAGCCTGTCGACGCTAAGCAAAAGGGTAGAGCTCAGACGGCGGAGGCCGAGGAACCGTGGGTTATAGCAAATGGCCAAACGGTACGCAAGAGGGAAGTTATTTCGCCCCACCCTGCTGCCGCTTTACCTCGTAGCAAAGCACGGCCGCTGCCGTGGCCACGTTGAACGATTCGACGTGACCGGTCATCGGGATCGTGACGACACGGTCGCAGTGCTCGAGGACGTTGCGGCGGATCCCCTTCCCCTCGTTTCCGACGACGAGCGCGACTTTGCCGCGGAAGTCGATGGCGTCGGGCCGGTCGCCTTTCTCCGCGGCGGCGTAGATCCAATAGCCGGCGGCCTTGAGGGTCTCGATGGCGCGCGAGAGGTTCGTCACCTCCGCCACCGGTACCCATTCCGAGGCACCGGCCGAGGCTTTGACGGCGACCGGCGTGAGGCCGACGCTGTCATGCTGCGGGATGACGACCAGATCGACCCCGAAACCGTCCGCAACGCGGAGGATGGCCCCGAAGTTCTGCGGGTCGGTGATGGAGTCGAGGATGAGCACGAAGGTGGTGGCCTCGTTGGCCACGACGTCGTCGAAGTCCGCATACGCGGTCTCCGAGACCTCGGCCACCACCCCGTTGTGCACCCCGCGCCCGGCCAGGCGGTCGATCTGATCGATGGCCAGATTCCGCACCGCCACACCCGCCCGCTTCGCCTCCCCGATCAGCCGCTGATGCCGCCCCGTCTCCTCCCGCGCCACCCCGATGTAGCGAATGCGCTCCGCGTGCGAACGGATCGCCTCGAGGACGGGATTGACGCCGTAGATGATCATTTCGCGCGCACCAGCCGCCTCGCCATCAGCGGTCCTCCGTAGATGAAGCCGGTATATACCTGAACCAGGTCCGCGCCGGCCGTTAACTTCGCGCGGACGTCGGCGGCGGTGAAGATGCCGCCGACTCCGACGAGCGGAAACGTCGGACCGACTCGTTTGCGAACGTGCGCGAGGATCGACGTCGACGGCTCCATGAGCGGGGCGCCCGAGAGGCCGCCGGCCTCGGATGCGGGAAACGGGCGGGCAACGGTCGTATTCGTGCAGATCATGCCGCGGGCGCGCTTGACGCAGACGTCGCAGATCTCGGCGAGCATGGCGTCGTCGATGTCCGGCGCAATTTTCACCAGGGCGGGGCCGACGGCGGTGAGGATGCGTTCCAGATGCTCGGGGCGCTGGAGCTCGCGCAGCGACGGCGTGTTGGGCGAGGAGAGATTGACCACGACCGCGTCGGCGAACGGCGCGAGCTTCGCGGCGCAGGCGCCGTAGTCATCGGCGGCAGCGTCGATCGGCACGTCGCGGTTCTTGCCGATGTTGACGAATAACGGGACGGTTCGCTGCCACGATTTCAGCCGCGCCGCGACGGCATCGGCGCCGTCGTTGTTGAAGCCGAGGCGGTTGATGACGGCCTTGTGCTCGGGATAGCGGAAGAGGCGGGGACGGGGATTGCCGGGCTGCGGGCGGAGCGTGACCGTGCCCACTTCGACGAAACCGAAACCGAGGGCGGCCAGCATCGGCATCAGCAGGCCGTTCTTGTCGAAGCCGGCGGCGATTCCGATCGGTGAGGGGAAGCTCAGTCCCATCACCTCGCGGCGCGCGGACGCGGGAGGGGCGCAGAGACGCTCGATGGCGTGCAGAACCAGCGGGATCTTCTGCAACGCGATCATCTGCCCCACGGTCAACTCGTGCGCGTCTTCAGCGTCGAGCAGGAACAGCAGCTTGCGGATCAGCGAATACATTGCTCGACGCGCGCGAGCGGTGAGAGCACGCGCGGATCCGACTGGCCGGCCCGCGCCAGCAGCGGGATGGCGCGGACCAGCTCAGGGCCATGATCCATTCCGGTCAGCATCAACCGCAGCGGCATGAAGAGCTCCTTCCCTTTGAGACCGGTGGACTTCTTCAACCGCTCGTTCATCGCCTTGACGGCATCGGCATCGCGCGGCTCGCCGTTCTCGCGCAGATCGGCAGCGACCGCCGTCGCGAACGCGCGATCGATCTCCGGCGGCGTGTAATCGGTCACGAAGCGGATGACCTCGGCGAACTGGGGCAGCAGGTGCACCGAGGTCTTCACGACGTCGATTGCCTCCTCGAGCCATGGCGCATCGAAGCCGATCGCGTTCACCACGAGCGGCCGCAACGCGGAGGCGCTCATGGCGTGGATGTACTGGCCGTTCAGCCATTCGAACTTCTGCGGGTCGAACACCGCCGGCGCGGAGTTCACCCGATCGAGCGCGAAGTTGGCGATGGCGTAATCTCGATCGAACACGTCCCGCCCGTCTGGCGCCGACCAGCCGAGGAGCGTGAGGTAGTTGACCATGGCATCGGCGAGGAAGCCGGCCTCCGCGTACGCCGAGACGGACGTCGCACCATGGCGTTTGGAGAGCTTGGTCCGGTCCTGCCCGAGGATCAGCGAGACGTGGGCGAACCGCGGGATCGGCCACTCCATGGCCCGGTAGATCAGCACCTGACGATGCGTATTCGTCAGATGCTCCTCGGCGCGGATGACGTCTGTGATCTCCATGTCGTGATCGTCGACGACGACGGAGAAGTTGTAGGTCGGCAGCCCATCGGAGCGGACGAGGATGAAGTCGCCGAGCGATTCGCGCTTCCAGGTCACCTCGCCGCGTATGGCATCGTCGATGGTGACGTCGCCGTCGTCCGGGACGTGGAAACGGACGGCGTGCGGGACGCCTTCCTCGTCACGCCGGTTCAACCAGCACTTGAGGTCGTAGTGCGGCGGCCGATTCTCCGCCTCGGCGATCTTTCGCTTGGCTTCGAGCTCTTCCTCGGTGCAGTAACAGCGATAGGCGATGCCGCGCGCGATCAGTTCGCGAGCTACCTCGCCGTACCTTCCAACGCGCTCCGACTGCCGGTAGGGCGCATGCGGCCCACCGATGTCCGGCCCTTCGTCCCACAGAAGGCCAAGCCAGCGCAGATCGTCGAGGACCATCGTCTCCGACTCCGCGGTCGACCGTGCCTGGTCGGTGTCCTCGACGCGGATGATGAACGTCCCGCCGTGATGCCTGGCGAAGAGCCAGTTGAAGATGGCCGTGCGCGCGCCGCCGACGTGGAGGTGGCCGGTGGGGGAAGGGGCGAAGCGGACGCGGATCATGCTTCTCTACTCTATCCTGAGCCTGCCGCTTCCCCTTCGATTCGAGACAGTCGACCGGGAGACTGGTACGTCCGAGGAAGGCATCGTTACGTCCGAGGAAGGCATCGTTACCTTCGAGGAAGGCACCGTTACGTCCGACGAAGGCATCGTTACCTTCGAGGAAGGCATCGTTACGTCCGAGGAAGGCATCGTTACGTCCGAGGAAGGCATCGTTACCTTCCGAGGAAGGCACCGTTACGTCCGACGAAGGCATCGTTACCTTCGAGGAAGGCACCGTTACGTCCGACGAAGGCACCGTTGCCTTCGAGGAAGACACCGTTACGTCCGATTTACGCACGAATGCCTGAATTTCAGACAGCGATGTGCAGAATCTGGACAGAAATGTCCATGGCGGGCTTCTTGGATCAGTCGGAGCTGCTGATCAAAACCACCGCCATGGCACAAATCCCCTCTCCCCGACCGATGAACCCGAGGTGATCCGTCGTCGTCGCTTTCACGTTGACGTGACCGGCGGGGAGGTCGAGGAGACTGGCGATGTTCGCCTCCATGGCCTCGCGGAAGGGAGCCAGCTTGGGCCTCTCGGCGATGATGGTCACATCGACGTTGGCGATGTCGGCGTCCATCTCCACGACGGCCCGTTTGGCCTCGGCGAGGAAGATCGTCGAGTCGGCATTCTTCCAACGGGCGTCGTCGGAGGGAAAGTACTGGCCGATGTCGCCGGCGCCGGCCGCGCCGAGGAGGGCGTCGGTGACGGCGTGGAGTACGGCGTCGGCGTCGGAGTGGCCGGCCAGGCCATCCGTTTCACTGATGCGCACGCCGCCGAGGATCAGCGGACGCGATTCATCGAAGGCATGAACGTCAACACCCTGGCCGATGCGGATCATGCGTCGCCCTCCCCGCCCCATTCGGCGTAAATCCGCTCGGCCATCACCAGATCCTCCGGCCGCGTGATCTTGAAGTTCATCGAATCGCCGCGAACGAGCTGCACCCGGTGCCCGTACTTCGCTGCCAGCCCGGCCTCGTCGGTCGCGTCGGCATCCTCACGCGCGGCGCGCTCGATGATCTCGCGCAGGACGTCCACGCGGAAGCATTGCGGCGTCTGGGCGGCGACGAGCACGCTGCGATCGAGTGTCGAGGCGATGGCGTCGTCCGCGATCAGATGGACCGTGTCGGGCAGCGGGATGCCTGGAAAGGCGGCACCGTGCGTGCGGGCGGCGTCGAGCGTGGCGTGGAAGGTATCGAGCGAAAAGAATGGGCGGACGGCATCGTGGACGGCGACGAGATCGAAATCATCGCCGGCAGCTTCCAGACCGCGCGTCACCGACTGCAAGCGCGTCGCGCCGCCGGCAACGAACTGCACGCGGTCGCCCGGCGAGCTTTTGACGGCGTCCAGCAGCATGTCCGCCACCGGTACGACCACGCGCGTGACGACGGGGTCGAAGAGAAATCGCTCGACGACGCGCTGCATGAGCGGCTTGCCCCCCAGCGGCAGGAACTGCTTCGGCACATCACCGCCGAAACGCGTGCCGCTTCCGGCCGCGGGGATGATGACGAGGATGCGCTCGGCGTCAGGCATGCGGGAGCGGTCTCGCAGTCTCGCGGTTTCGCGGTCTCGCGGCGTTTGCACTTCCTACACGGCGAAGAATTACCGGCAACCTTAAATCGAGAGCCCTTCTCCCCCGCGGTTTCTTGCGGGGGAGAAGGTGCCGAAGGCGGATGAGGGGGCGCTTCACGCTGACGTAATTTGCGTATGCGCAGAATGGCAACGTGCAAGTGACGCCTTCAAGCGGTCTCGGACCGGCGTCGGTAGATCGCGCATACCGCGTATGCGCCCCCCTCATCCGCCTATCGGCACCTTCTCCCCCCGCAAAAAACCGCGGGGGGAGAAGGGCTCTCGATGGAAAGGACTCGCGAGAGTGCAAGGGGCTGTGTTCGAGCGGTCTCGCGGTCTTGCGGTTTCGCGGTCTCGCGGCGTTCGGATTCATGTTCGGCGCAGGCACCGCGAGACCTCGCAACCGCGAGACCCCGTAACTGCGCTCGCAACCCCGCCTCATCACACCGCCATGATGTCGACTTCTTTGCTCTTCAGGATGTGGCCGACCTCGTCGATGTGCTTGTCGGTCATCTTCTGGATCTCGTCGAGAGCGCGCTTTTCATCGTCCTCGGAGATCTCGTGTCCTTTGAGCATCTTCTTGAGCTTGTCGTTGCCGTCGCGCCGCACCTGACGGATTGCGGTACGCGCTTCCTCGGACATGTGATGCGCTCTCTTCACCAACTCCTTGCGCCGCTCCTCGGTGAGCTGCGGGATGGGGATGCGGATCACCTTGCCGTCCGTCGCCGGATTCAGGCCGAGGTCCGAGTTGCGGATGGCCTTCTCCACGGCTGACACCATCGACTTATCCCACGGCTCGGCCACGATGAGCGACGCCTCGGGAACCTTGAGCGACGCCACCTGCGCGATCGGCGTCGGCGTGCCGTAGTAGTCGACCATGATGCCGTCGAGCATTCCGGCGTTGGCGCGGCCGGTGCGCAGCGTTTTGAACTCGCGGTGCAGCGCCTCGAGGGCGCCGTGCATACGGTGCTGGATGTCCTTGATTACATCGTTGATCATGGTTACCTCACGTCAAATCAATCGCTGACCATCGAGCCGATGTCCTCGCCGAGGAGGGCGCGGCGGATATTGCCCGGCTCGCGAAGCGAAAAAATATAGATCGGAATGGAGCTGCCGCGCGCCAGGTCGATGGCTGTGGCATCCATCACCTGCAGCCGTTCGGCGAGCACGCGCTGATAGTTCGCATGCGGGATCTTTGTCGCGTTCGGATCTTTTTCAGGATCCGAGGTGTAGATGCCGTCGACCTTCGTGGCCTTGAAGATGATCTCGCACTTCAATTCACTGGCGCGCAGCGCGGCCGCGGAGTCGGTGGTGAAGTAGGGATTGCCGGTGCCGGCGGCGCAGATGACGATGCGCGCCTTCTCGAGATGGCGGATGGCCCGCCGGCGGATGAACGGCTCGGCCACCTCGGCCATCGTGATCGCGGAGGTGACGCGCGTCTGCGCGCCGCGGCGCTCCAGGGCATCCTGCATGGCGATGGCATTGATGACCGTGGCCAGCATCCCCATGTGATCGCCGGCCACCCGGTCGATCCCCTCGGTGGCCGCGGTGACGCCGCGAAAGATGTTGCCGCCCCCGATGACGATGGCGATCTGGACGCCTGTGCGGTGCACCTCCACGATCTCGTCCGCGATGCGGGCGATGGTGTCGGCATCGATGCCGGTCCGGCGCCCGCCCATGAGCGCTTCACCGGAGAGTTTGAGAAGGATACGTTTGTAACGAGGCGGCATTGGCGATGCTTTATATAACAAAAGGGCGGCCGAACCGGCCGCCCTCAATCAAAGCGCAACGCTTCGTTTATTTCAGGTACGACGCGACCTCGGCAGCAAAGTCGTCGCCGCCTTTTTTCTCGATCCCTTCGCCCAGCTTGTAGCGGGTGAAACGGGTCACCGTGTACGCGCAGCCGGACTCTTTGCCCGAGGCGGCGAGGTAGTCGTTCACCGTCTGCTTGTCGTTGCGGATGTACGGCTGCTCGAGGAGGCAGGCCTCACCGTAGAACTTGTCCATCTTGCCGGTGACCATCTTCTCGATGATGTTCTCCGGCTTGCCGGACTTGGCAGCGGCGTCGCGGGCGATCTCGCGCTCGGTGTCGAGATCCTTCTGGGTCACCTCGTCGCGGCGGATGAAGCGCGGCTCCGCGGCGGCGATGTGCATGGCCACGTCCTTGGCGACCTCGTTCATGCGCGCGCTCTTCTCGCCGCTGGTGGCGACGAGCTCGACGAGCACACCGATCTTGCCGCCGGCGTGGATGTACGACGATAGAACCGCGTTGGCGGCGCTCTCGTAGCGGACGAAACGGCGGATGGCGATGTTCTCCTTGATCGATCCGATCATGGCCAGAACGTGCTGCCCGACCGTCTGTCCTTCCGCATCTCCCGGCCACGGCTCGTTGTTCAGGGCGTCGACGGAATCGGCCTTGCTGTGCGCGATCACCCTGGCCACTTCTTCGGCGAAATGGCGGAAGTTCTCGTTGCGGCCGACGAAGTCGGTCTCGCAGTTCACCTCGACGAGCACGCCCAGGTCATCGCCGACATACGACTGCACGGCGCCCTCGGCGGTGATGCGGCCGGCCTTCTTGCCGGCGGCGGCCAGACCCTTCTTGCGAAGGATCTTGGTGGCCTCTTCCATGTTTCCACCGGCTTCGGTCAGCGCGGACTTCACGTCCATCATGCCGGCGCCGGTCTGCTCGCGCAGTTCCTTCACCATCGCCGCGGTGATCTGCGGACGGCCTTCTGATCCTGTTGCGATGTCTGTCATCTGAAATCTCCTTGATACAAGAGCGCCGTCTGCCTCGATCGGGCAGCCGGCGCTCCAAGTGGAAGTCGTTTGGCGAAACTAGGAAACGGCCGGAGCGCTCATCGCTTCGGCTGTCTCGGCCGGAATGGGAGCGGCGGCCATCGGAGCAGCCTCGCCCTTATCCTCCACGCCGATGAACTTCTCCTCGGCGAGGTTGTAGCCTTCGAGCACGGCATCGGCGATCTTCTGCGTGAACAGACGGATGGCGCGGATGGCGTCATCGTTCCCCGGAATGACGTAGTTGATGTCCTCCGGATCGCAATTCGTATCGACGATGGCCACCACGGGGATGCCGAGCTTCTTCGCTTCCTGGATGGCGATGTATTCCTTCTTCGGATCGATCACGAAGAGCGCGTCCGGAAGGCCGTCCATCTCGCGGATGCCGATGAGATTCTTGAGGAGCTTCTCGCGCTCGCGGTCGAGTGCGGCGCGCTCCTTCTTCGACATCTCTTTCTCGGTGTCGCCGATGATGGTCTCGATCTCCTTGAGACGCTCGATCGACTTGCGGACGGTGGTGAAATTCGTGAGCGTCCCACCGAGCCAGCGGTTGTTCACGTAGAACATGCCGCAGCGGTTGGCCTCTTCGAGAATGGCATCCTGCGCCTGGCGCTTGGTGCCGACGAACAAAATGCGTTTCCCCTGGGACGCGAGGTCCGAGATGAACGCGGAAGCTTCCTTAAAGAGCTTGAGCGTCTTCTGAAGGTCAATGATGTAGATCCCATTGCGCTTGCCGAAGATGTACTTCTTCATCTTCGGATTCCAGCGCTTGGTCTGATGACCGAAGTGGACGCCAGCTTCCAAAAGCTCTTTCATCGTAATAGAGACTGCCAAGCAAACCCTCCTTTTCGCGTGACGTTTGAGTTGGACTGCGTTGAGACAAAAAAAGACAGGAGCGAGCGGCGCTCCTGTCTTCGGGAATCAAACTTGGGAAAACGGGAACATCGGAGATCAGCGCTTGGAGAACTGGAAGCGAGCGCGCGCGCCTTTCTGGCCGTACTTCTTGCGCTCCTTCATTCTCGGGTCGCGTGTGAGCAGGCCGGCCTTCTTCAGGCGCTTGCGCAGCTCGACGTTGAAGATCTGCAGCGCGCGCGAGATGCCGTGACGGATCGCGCCCGCCTGGCCGCTGGGGCCGCCGCCGTCAACCGTGACGACGATGTCGAACTTGTCGGCCGTCTCCGTCAGCGAGAGCGGCTGCTTGATGATCATCTTCAGCACATCGTTGCCGAAGTACTCGTCCAGCGTGCGGTGATTGACGGTGATGGCACCGCTGCCTTGACGAAGGTGAACGCGCGCCGTCGAGGTCTTGCGCCGTCCCGTTCCGTAGTATTCAACCAGAGCCAAAGAATCCTCCTAGATCTGTCAGGCGACTTCGAGCCGTTCCGGCTTCTGCGCTTCGTGGGGGTGAACCGTACCGCGGTAGACTTTCAGCTTCTTGATCATCTTCCGGCCGAGCTTGTTCTTCGGCAACATGCCCAGAACGGCACGCTCGATCATCGACTCCGGCTTCTCGGCGCGGACGAACCGTGCCGCTTTCTCGCTCAGACCGCCCGGGTAGAGCGAGTGGTGACGGTAGATCTTGTCCGTCTCCTTCTTGCCCGTCAGGAGGATCTTCTCGGCATTGATGACGATCACGTGATCGCCCGTATCGAGGAACGGCGTGTAGGTCGGCTTGCTCTTGCCGGAGATGATCCGGGCGATCTCGGTCGAGAGCCGCCCGAGGACTTTGCCCTCGGCGTCGATGATGAACCACTTCGGCTCGATGTCGCCCTGCTTGGGGAAATACGTACGCATGACTCTCCTGAACACACCACGAAACTAGAGATTTCGATCTTCGGAGGACCGCGGCGCAGGTGAGAACTGCTCAGCGCCGAACGTCATTCAAAGACAACCACACACCTTCCCCGCGGAAGGGGGTGAAACGGTAACACTGCCGAACAGAGCCCGTCAAGGGATTCATTCCCGGCAATTTGGGAGCTTGCGGGGAGCGGGTTGTCGGTTGTCGGTTGTCGGTTGTCAGTTGTCAACAGCCGTCGGCAGCCTGATCACTTCCCAACGAGCAAGCATAGGTCACTGGCACCGGCTAACCGACAACCGATAACCGATAACCGACAACCGGCATCAAGGAATGACCGACCATTCCATCGGTTCCCATCACCACATGCCCTCCGATCCCACCGGTCCCATCCGCGCTGCCGTCCTCAGCGCGACGCTTGCCCTCGATCCGGCCCCGGCTGATCCGTTCGAGCCGCGATCGCCGCCTATCCGCCGAGTGATGCCGCGCGTCACCCCGCCGCTCGGTCTCGAACCGGCCTATTTTCGATACCGCATCGACCGCGACGGAGTCGTCCATCCGCTGCCGGCCATTGCCGGCGCGCGCGTCTGCCGTGAGAAATCTCCTCATCGACGGCGGCGTTCTGCCGCGCGTTCATGATCAGTCTCAGCAGGATCTCCAAGCAGTACGGCCGGCAGCTCGTCTTCGTCGACGCATCCTTTCAGCTCAATCCCGGTGAGCGCGCGGGCCTCGTCGGCCCGAACGGCGCCGGGAAGACCACGCTCTTCCGAATGATCGTCGGCGAGGAGTCGGCTGACGACGGCGACGTCTCCGTCCCGAAGAAGATGACCATCGGCTACTTCCGCCAGGACATCGAAGAGATGTCAGGCCGGTCGGTCCTGGACGAAGCCATCGCCGGAAGCGGCCGGCTCGGCGATCTCCATCACGAGCTCGAAGCCCTGCAGAACGCCATGTCCGATCCCGCCAGGATCGATGAAATGGACGCGATCCTCGACCGCTTCGGCCACGTGCAGGAGGACTACTCCCACCTCGGCGGCTACGAGCTCGAAGCCCGCGCCCGCGAGGTGCTGCACGGTCTCGGCTTCGAAGACGACCGGATCGACGGCGACGCCGGCGCCCTCAGCGGCGGCTGGAAGATGCGCGTGGCCATGGCCAAGGTCCTCCTCGGCCGTCCGGACGTCCTGCTGATGGACGAGCCGACCAACCATCTCGACATCGAATCGATCATCTGGCTCGAAGACTTTCTGAAGCGCTACGAGGGCTCGCTGCTCATGACTTCGCACGACCGCGAGTTCATGAACCGCGTGGTCACCAAGATCGTCGAGATCGATGAGGGCGATCTCGTCACCTACTCCGGCAACTTCGAGTTCTACGAAAGGGAGCGCGCCATCCGCGAAACGAACCGCGAGGCCGCGTACGCCCGCCAGCAGTCGATGCTGGCCAAAGAGCAGCGTTTCATCGACCGTTTTGCCGCGCACGCGGCCAAGGCGGCGCAGGTGCAGAGCCGGGTGAAGGCGCTCGACAAGATCGAGAAGCTCGAGCCGCCGAAAAAGCGGAAGACGATGAAGTTCGATTTCCGCAGACCATCCCGCTCCGGCGACGATGTGGCGGTTCTGAAGGGTGTCTCGAAGAAGTACGGGCAGCGGGCCATCTACGACGGCTTCGACTTCCTGGTCCGCCGCGGCGAGCGCTGGTGCGTGATGGGGAAGAACGGCGCCGGCAAGTCGACCCTGTTGAAGATGGTCTCCGGCTCCCTGGAGCCCGACGGCGGAAGCGTCCGCCTGGGTGCGTCGCTGAAGATGGGCTACTTCTCGCAGCAGGCCTTCGACGTTCTCGATCCAAACCTCACCGTCTGTGAACAGATCCAGAAGGACTTCCCTCTCGAGTCGATCGGAACCCTCCGCAGTCTCCTCGGCGCGTTCCAGTTCTCCGGCGACGAGGTGGAGAAGAAGATCCGCTCCCTTTCCGGCGGCGAGCGCTCCCGCCTCGTCCTCGCGCGGATGCTGCTCGATCCTCCGAACTTCCTGGTGCTCGACGAGCCGACGAACCATCTCGATCTGGCAACGAAGGAAATGCTCGTCGAAGCGCTCAAAGACTTCGACGGAACGATGCTCTTCGTCTCGCACGACCGCATGTTCCTGCGCGGCCTCTCGAACCGCGTGCTCGAGCTCCCCGAGGAGCGCGGCGCCGCGCCGCGAGTGTACGGAGGATCGTATGTGGAGTATGTGAACGCCAGCGGCCACGAAGCGCCGGGCGTGCACGCGTAGGGCGGCTTCGCGTTGATCGAATCAATCACTTAACAAGCGAACAGCCCGTCCAGCGCCGCCTGACGTGATCGGTTCTACCGCGCTTCGATGTGAATCGACCCGTTCGTCGTGCGCAGATGCAACTCGGGACCACCGCCATTCACGGTGCCGCGGAGCTCGTGTTTGTTGTGCGACCCGGTCATGGTCACCGACAGGTCGGTCTCGATCGAGCCATTCGTGTTCGCCGCATCGATGCGCGCGCCCAGGGTACGCGGCAGACGGGCGTGAATGCCGCCGTTCGTCGTCTCCAGCCGAATCCCGCGTCCGGCGTTGACCGTCGTCAGCTCGGCTTCGATCGAACCGTTCGTCGTTTCCGCGTTGAGATCCCCCGCGCAGCGCATCAGCGTGATGCGGCCGTTCGTGGTCTCGATCTTGTGCGAACCGCGCACATCGCTCGCCTCGATGGCACCGTTGGTGTTGTCGATCCGCAGATCCATCGTGCGCGGAACCATCACCTCGTAGGTGACGGTCATCTCCACATTCGTGCCCGCGATCCACTCGAAGATGCCGTCGTTGTGCTTCGGATATCTCGTGTCGATGGTCAGGCCGCCGTTCGGCTGGGCCAAGGCGATCGTGAGCGCCTTCATGGCGTCGCGCGCCGCGTCGCCGTCACGGCTCTCGACGTGCTTGAGCGCATGAACGCGGATGCGCGGCTGATCCCAGGCCCGTACGGTGATATGTCCGTTCGTGTTCGTCAGCGAGAAGATCGCGCCAGGGCGAACGTCGAAGGTGCGGTCGAAGGCCTGATCGAGAGTGGTCGCGCTCGCGGCCGCGGCGCTGATGGCGAGGATGGCGGTGAGCAGGATTCGCTTGAACATGTCTCGATGTACGCAACGGATGGCCGCGGGTTGCAGCTACAATCTCTTCCGTGAAACGCGGCGGCGCGACAGCGCTCCTGTTTGCCCTGCTCGCCGCCATCCTCGGCGTGTTACTGCTGAGGATGCCAGGTCCGGCGCCGCTGCCGGAATCGGCGCCGCCTTCATCCTTCTCCGCCGCGCGCGCCATCGCCTTCGAGCGCGAGATCCTCGCCGGCGATGTGCCGCATCCCGTCGGCACCCCGGCGCACGATGCGGTCCGCGAGCGCCTGGCCGCGCGTCTCGCCGCACTCGGCTACGACGTCACCATCCAGCGAGCGTTCGCCTGCAGTCCATTCGTCACCTGCGCGCCGGTGGCAAACGTCATCGCACGCATCCCCGGCGATGCCCGGCCGGACGCGCTGGTCCTGGCAGCGCACTACGACTCCGTCCCGGCCGGTCCGGGCGTCACTGACGACGGCATCGGCATCGCCGCGCTGGTGGAAACAGCCCGCGCACTCCGCAATGAACACTTCCGCAACCCGATCGTCTATCTGATCACCGATGCGGAAGAAGTCGCGCTCCTCGGGGCGGAAGGCTTCATCGCCGATCCGGCCTCTCTGCGCGGGACCGCTGCCGTGATCAACGTCGAAGCGCGCGGCACCGACGGACCGAGCTTTCTCTTCGAGACCAGCCGCGGCAACGCCTGGATCGCTCGCGTGATCGCACGGTCGCTGCCGCGTCCCGCCACGAGCTCGTTCTACTACGACATCTACGAACTGCTGCCGAACGATACTGACCTCACGGTCTTCAAGCGCGCGGGACTGGCCGGCATCGGTTTCGGCAACATCGGGCGTCCGATCCACTACCACACACCCCTCGACAACTTCGCCAACGCCTCGCCTTCGACGCTGCAGCATCACGGCGATCACGTCCTGGCCATGGCCCGCGCGCTGGCAGCCACGAACCTCCGCCAGACGAGCGGCAACGCCGTCTGGTTCGACGTCCTCACGTTCTTTATCATCTCCTGGCCGCAATACCTTTCGCTCGGCCTGGCCATCATCACGTTCGTCGTCCTGCTCGTGGCCGCCTTCAACATGAGAACGAGACCGCGTGCGATCACGATCGGCGTCGGCTCGTTCTTCCTGAGCCTCGTGGCTGGTTTCCTGGCCGCGCTGGGCGGCAACTGGATCGACGGACTGCGCGCCGAGGGCGCGGTGTGGGTCGCGCATCCCGGCCCGGCGATTGCCGTGGCCTGGCTCATCGGCGCGGTGGTCACGATCTTCGTCGCCCAGCGTCTGGTGGCGCGTGCCGGCATCGATGGCCTCTTCCTCGGGCAGGCGCTCTGCTGGTCGGCCATCGCCGTGGCGTTGTCGATCGTGCTGCCGGGCGGGAGCTATCTGGCCATCGTCCCGGCGTTGGCGTGCGCTCTGTGCCTGATCTGGCGGATGAACGACGGTATCGTTGCCATCATCTGCTCCTCCGCGGCGGCCATCGTGCTCTTCCCGCTCGGACTGGCGCTGTACGACGCCCTCGGCCGTCCGATTCTGCCCTTCGTCGCGGTGCTGATCGCTCTGGTGACGACGACCTTCGCGCCGCTCCTGGCAAGCATGCCCGGCCTCCGCCGTCCGCTGAATGCATCGCTGGCCGCCGCGGCCATCGCCTGCATCGCCATGGCGCTCATCGTGCCGACACATGAAGCCAACGCACCGCGGCACATCAACGTCGAGTATGTCGACGATGGCGTCGCCCCTCGCTGGCAGACGGATAGGCTGCTTCCCGAAATTCAGCGGGCGGCGCATTTCAATCCGACGCCACAGCCGGTCTACGAATGGAGCGTGCCGCCGTTCCGCGCGCTCGTCGCTCCGGCACCGGCCCTCGGACTGCCACCCGCGGAACTGCAAATCGTTCGGGACGATCGAAGCGGCGGCCGGCACCTGACGCTCCACCTCCGCTCCGCCCGCAACGCACCGCGTGTGGCCCTCCTCTTCCACGCGCCATCATTCGCCGCGCTGCGCGTCAACGGCATCACCCCTCCACCGATGACCCGTCCCCGCGGCGGGCTCGCCCCGGGATGGCATCGCGTCAGCGTCCGCGGGGCTTCGGAGGCGACGATCGAGATCGAACTAACACGCGACGAGCCGATCGACGCGGTAGTCGTCGACGGCTCGTACGGCCTGCCAGCCGCAGGCGCCGCCCTCGTGCATGCGCGCGACGCGTCGCTGGCGATTCCCGTGCAGGAAGGGGATCTCACCACGACGATTCGGCGGATGCGGCTGTAGACGTCAATTCAACTTGTAGTTGATCGTGAGGCAGAAGTTCGCCTCGACCGGCTTGCCATCATGTTCGGCGGGTTTGAACTTCCACATTCGGGCGGCTTCGAGAGCGGCGTAAGTCAGCGGTGCCGGCAACGGCTTCACGACCCGAGGCTCGGCAGCGGAGCCATCCGGCATGATCTTCAGCCACATGATGACGATCCCTCGGGCTCTGAACAGTCGCGCGCCTTCCGGGTACTGCGGCGGCACATGCTTCAACACCGTTGGCTTCGTCTCATCGGCTCTGGGCTTTGGACATTCCGGTGGATTGGGATCGGCGAGGATGTTCTGCTTGAGAATGGCGCCCGGATCGCCAAACATCGACAGGTCGCTCTCGGCCGCTTTTGGATAGAGCGTCTGGGCCATATCCCAGTGCCACATTGCCGCGGCGTGATCGCCCAGCCCTTCCTCGGCGAGCGCGATTTGAATGAGGGGAACGACCAGCACGTAGGTCGTCTCATCACTCGGCCCGAGGCGACCCAACATCTCGGTGGTGAGCCTTCGAAGGATCGGGAGTGCCGTTTGATACGACTTCGCCTTCAGCATGGTGGAGGTCGTCACCAGTTGATTCGCCCACCGATCCGCGACGGCTTTGTCCACGGCCATGGCGGGGCGAGCAATCGAGATGAACATCCCGATCAGGGCGAACGAGATCCTACGCAAACTTACGACGCCCATTCGGCCGCGAGCTGGTCCTTGTCGAAGCTGTACGAATTGCAATCGAGTTTGCCGGAGGTGTCACCGGGAATGCCGGCCACCGTGTTCGGCGACAGGCCTGTCGTCGAGTCGGTGTATTGCCACAGCCATATCGACTGCCAGCTCGCCTGCGGAACCGGATTTACGTTGTAGTGCGCCAGCCAGAGCCGATGGGATCCGAAGAAGGGGTCGCTCTGGCTGCCCATCTCCGTTTTGAACAGGCCGCCGCAGTACAGCACCGGCTTCCGGCCGATCGCCTCGGCCACCAGGGTCAGAAACTGGCGCGCCTGATCGAGCGTCATCTGGTTACCCTCGGTTTCCTCGAAATCGAGAGCGACCAGAGTGTTGTCATCGGGTTGGGCGACCGAGAGAAAATTGTCGACCTGACCCTGGACGTCAGCGTTCGTTCCCCAGTGATAGGCACCCCAGAGGAGACCGGCATCGAGCGCCGGCTTTCGCCGTTTCGGGTACGCCGAGTCTTTCCCTGTTTGTCCCGTCGTGGCCTTGTGAATGATGCCCCAGATTCCGGAGTCCGCGGCCTGCTGGAAACTGGTAACCGTATCGCCGTGGTAGATGTCGACGACCCTGAGATTGATGTCAGCCATGGCGCTTGCCTCCCTCGATTAGGTGGAAAGAATACCATTCCACCACAAAGGCGAAGGCCCGCGCGAGGCGGGCCTTCGGGGATCGGCTTACTTGCCGCTTTTCTTCTTCTTGGTGGTTGTCTTCGGCTTCTCTTTGGCCTTGGCGGGCTCTTTCTTGGGTGCTGCCTTCTTCTTCGCGGCAGACTTCTTGGCCGGTTTCTTCGGCTCTTCGCCCTCTTCTTCTGCTGCTGCTTCGGCCTTCGCCTTTGGCTTCTTCGGGGCGGCTTTGGCCTTCTTTGCCGGAGCCTCTTCCTTGGCCTCGGCCTCGAGCTTGAAGTCGACGAACTCGAGGATGGCTACCTCGGCGGCGTCACCGCGGCGAGGTCCGAGCTTGATGATGCGGGTGTAGCCACCGGGACGATCGGCGAACCGCGGCCCCAGGGTATCGAACAGCTTTGTGACCATGGACTCGTCGACGACGCGCACGGCCTGACGGCGATTGTGAACGCTGTCGGTGCGGGCCAGGGTGATGAGGCGCTCGATCTGCGGGCGCAGCTCCTTGGCCTTCGGCAGCGTAGTGATGATGCGTTCCTTGTCGATCAGGGAGGCGAGCTGGTTGCGGAAGAGCGCGTTGCGATGCGCGCTCGTGCGACCCAGCTTGCGATTGACCATTCCGTGTCTCATTGCGTTCCCCTCACTTTCCTCGTCCGGCCGCGATGGCTAATTGCGCATCTCGATGCTGACTAATCGCGCATCTCCGCGCCGCGGGCGGCCTTGGTCATACCGAACGACAGACCGAGGGACGCAAGAACGTCCTTGATCTCATCGAGCGACTTGCGGCCGAAGTTCTTCGTCGACAGCATCTCCCGCTCGGTGCGCTGCACGAGATCGCCGAGCGTGCGGATGTTGGCGTTCTTGAGGCAGTTCGCGGAGCGGACGGAGAGGTCGAGCTCCTCGATCGGCTTGGTGAGCATCTCGGCCATGCGCGGATCGACTTCCGGCATCGACACGTCTTCCGCCTCTTCGCCGCGCGCTTCGAAGGTGCTGAAGATGCGGAGGTGATCGCCGAGAAGGTCGGCGGCAAGGCCGACGGCTTCCTGAGGCGAGACGGCGCCGTTGGTCCACACTTCGATGACCAGCTTGTCGTAGTCGGTCATCTGGCCGACACGGGCTCCTTCGACATGATAGTTCACGCGGCGGACCGGCGAATGGATCGAGTCGATGGGGATGTAACCGAGCGGCAGATCGCCGTCGGCGTTGCGGTCGGCCACCTGGTAGCCGCGGCCGCGCTTGAGACGCGCCTCGAGCTTGAGCGAGCCTTCCTTCGACAACGTGGCGATGTGCGCCGTCGGGTCGAGGATCTCGACGTCCGAATCACTCTCGAAGTCGGCGGCGGTGACGACGCCCGGGCCCTTCTTCTCGAGATACAGCGTCTTCGGACCCTCGCCGTGCATGCGGAAGGGGACCTGTTTGAGGTTGAGGACGACGTCGGTCATATCTTCGACGACGCCGGTGAGCGATGAGAACTCGTGGAGCACGCCTTCGACGCGGACGGCCGTGATCGCTGCGCCTTCAATCGATGAGAGCAGCACACGGCGGAGGGCATTGCCAATCGTCGTACCGAAGCCGCGCTCGAACGGCTGGGCGACGAACCGGCCGTAGTTCGGCGTGAGAGTTTCGGCATCGTAATCGAGTTTTTTGGGTTTCTGGAAATCTGACCACAACATATGAGCGGCCTCCTCATGTTAGCTCCTGGCTCCCAGCTCTCAGCTCTTAGGAAGGTGTGTCCCCTAAGAGCTGAGAGCTGAGAGCGAAGAGCTGTTTTCTTACTTCGAGTAGAGTTCGACGATGAGCTGTTCCTGGATCGGCAAACGGATGTCTTCGCGCTTCGGAAGATCGTTCACACGTCCGAGGAACTGATCGGGATTGAGCTCGAGCCACGACGGAATGCCGCGGCCGCTGGCCGTTTCGACGGCCTGGCGGATCTGGTCATTCTTGCGGCTCTTCTCGCGAACCTGGATGACATCCCCCTTACGACCCTGGTAGGAGGGGATGTTGATTTTCCGGCCGTTCACTTCGATATGGCCATGGCGCACGAGCTGGCGCGCCTGAGCCCGCGAAGCGGCGAATCCGAGGGAGTAGACGACGTTATCGAGCCGGAGCTCGAGCTGGCGGAGGAGATTGTCGCCGGTGATTCCGGTCTTGCCCGCGGCGCGCTGGAAGTAGAGCCGGAACTGGCGCTCCAGCAGGCCGTAGATGCGCTTGACCTTCTGTTTTTCACGAAGCTGGATTCCGTAGCCGAGGACCTTGGAACGGCGGCGTCCGTGCTGGCCGGGCGCGTAGTTACGGCGCTCGATCGAGCACTTGTCCTTGAAACAGCGGTCCCCTTTCAGAAACAGCTTCATTCCCTCTCGCCGGCAGAGCCGGCAAACGGGATCCGAGTAACGAGCCACTATGCCTCCTGATGTTTCGCGCCCGCCCCACCATGGAACGTCGCGTGTACGACGGCTGCTGCGCGCCGTACGGAACTGCGGCCGGTGCTACACGCACCGGAAAACCCACTGGCTCTCAGCTCTTGGCTGCCAGCTCTTAGAAGGACCGATGCGCGTCGATTCCCCAAGAGCCGGCAGCTAAGAGCTAAGAGTCAAGAAAATCAGACTCTGCGTCTCTTCGGGGGCCTGCAGCCGTTGTGCGGGATCGGCGTGACGTCCTTGATCGACTTGATGTCGAGACCGGACGCTGCCAGGGCACGGATCGCGGACTCACGTCCGGCTCCGGGTCCTTTGACCCTCACATCGACGGAGCGAACGCCGTGCTCCTGCGCGAGCTGGGCGGCATTCTGCGCCGCAACCTGCGCGGCGAACGGAGTCCCTTTCCGGGATCCCTTGAAGCCGATGCGGCCGGCACTCGACCACGACAGCGTGTTCCCCATCGGATCGGAGATGGCCACGATCGTGTTGTTGAACGACGCGTTGATTGCCGCCACGCCGTGCGGAATGCTCTTCCGCTCTTTCTTCTTCGTTCCCGCGCGGCGGGCTCCAGCTTTCGGTGCTCGTGCAGTTGCCATTAATGTCCTCTGATCTCTAGAACAAACTCGTAATCCGGTTGTCGGTTGTCAGTTATCGGTCTGCAGTCATCCGACAACCGACAACGTCCTTATTTCTTCGTTGCCTTCTTCTTGCCGGCGATGGCGCCCTTGCGGGGACCTTTACGCGTGCGGGCATTCGTGTGCGTCCGCTGGCCGCGTACCGGGAGACCGCGGCGATGGCGCATGCCGCGGTAGCAGTTGATCTCCATGAGGCGCTTGATGTCGAGCCCGATGTCTTTGCGAAGATCGCCTTCGACCTTCCCCTCATCGGTGATGACCTGACGGATCTTGCGCACGTCATCCTCGGTGAGGTCCTTGACGCGCGTGTCCGTGCTGACGGTCGCTTTCGTCAGGATGTCTTTCGAGCGCGACCGGCCGATGCCGTAGATATACGTCAGGCCGACTTCGACCCGCTTGTTCAGTGGAAGGTCCACACCTGCAATACGTGCCATGGTTCCGTTAGCTCCTCGTTATCCCTGACGCTGCTTATGTTTCGGAATCTCGCAAATGATGCGAATCACGCCTTGACGGCGGACGACCTTGCACTTCACACAAATCTTCTTGACTGATGAACGTACTTTCATGATTCAGCTCACTTATACCGATAGGTGATGCGACCTCTCGTGAGGTCGTACGGCGACAATTCCACGAGGACTTTGTCTCCAGGAAGGATGCGGATGAAGTGTTTGCGCATTTTGCCGGAGATGTGCGCGAGCACCTTGTGTTTGTTCTCCAGCTCGACCTGGAACATCGCGTTTGGCAATGTCTCCAGGACGGTTCCGGTCACTTCAATCGCTTCTTCCTTTGACATGTTCCTCCTACTTCCCCAGCACTAGCGGACCGTCGGCCGTGATCGCAATCGAATGCTCGAAATGCGCGGCCAGCGTTCCGTCGATCGTGCGGGCCGTCCAACGGTCGTTGTCGGTCCGCACGTCTTCAATGACTCCATCCCTGCCTGCCCGTTCGATCCGGGAGCGAAGCTTCGATCCGATCTCGCAAAGCATCGGCTCGACCGCCAGGACCATTCCCGCCCGCAGCTCCAGGCCACGGCCGCGGCGGCCGTAGTTGTAGACCTGCGGGTCCTCGTGCATGCGCCGGCCGATGCCGTGCCCGACGAAGTTCCGGATGACGTGGAACCCGTGCTGCTCGGCATGCTCCTGAACCGCGGCACCGATATCGCCGAGGTGCCTGCCGGGACGCATCTCATCGATGGCCAGGTCGAGACACTCGCGGGTCGTGTCGACCAGCTCCTGCGCCCGGGGGGTGACTTTGCCCACAGGCACGGTGATGGCGCCGTCGCCGACGAAACCGTCGAGGATCGAGCCGAAGTCGAGGCCGACGATGTCGCCCTCCTCCATCCTGGCGCGGCTCGGAATGCCGTGAACGATCACGTCATTGACCGAGGCGCACACGACAGCCGGGTAGGGCGGCAAGCCCATTGGAGCGTAGCCTTTGAACGGCGACTTCGCGCCGCGTTTGGCCAGCTCTTCTTCAGCCATGGCGTTGAGCTGCGCCGTCGTAGCCCCGGGCTTGATCATCGAGCGCATCATCTCGAGGATCTCGAGGACGATGCGATTGGCCCGATCCATCACCGCGATTTCCTCGCGGTTCTTGAGAATCGGACCTTTCATTCGATCGAGCATGTCAGGACAGGGACTTCTCTATACGTTCAAAGACCTCATCGACGGGACCAACCCCGTCGACTTCGCGCAACAGTTGCTTCGACTTGTAATACGTGGCGACGGGAAGAGTCTGACGATGGAACGCTTCCAGCCGCTTGCGAACAGCGGTCTCATTGTCGTCCGGACGAGCGATCAGCTCCGCACCTTCACGGTCACAGACCGTGTCGACTGCGGGGGGCGCGGATTCGAGGTGATAAATCGCCCCGCAGGTCGGACACGACCGGCGCAGCGAGATCCGCTTCACGATGGTCTCGTCAGGGACCAGTAGCTGAAGAACCCGGAGCCCGCCGGCCCCATTCCCTGAGCCGTTTCCGACGATCGTGTCGAGCTTTTCTGCCTGCACCAGCGTGCGCGGGAAGCCGTCCAGGATGAAGCCGCGCTGCGCGTCCGCCTTGGCCAGGCGCTCATCGATGATGCCGAGCATCAGCTCGTCAGAGACGAGCGCACCGGAGGCCATGATCGGAGCCGCCTGCCGGCCGAGCTCGGTACCGTCTGCAATGGCCTCGCGAAGCATGTCGCCCGTCGAGATATGTGGAACGCCATGCTGCGCGGCAAGCCGCTTCGCCTGTGTTCCCTTGCCGCTGCCCGGCGGTCCGATGAAAATCAGCTTCACCCGTTTCCGCCCTTACCCACGCCGCCCGCGGATGCGTCCGCGTTTCATGAAACCGTCATAGTGCCGCATGACGAGCTGTGACTCGATCTGCTGGATCGTGTCCATGGCCACACCGACGACGATCAGCAGCGAGGTGCCGCCGAAGTAGAAGTTGAAGCCCATACCTTCCGTGAACCACAGCGGCAGCGCCCTGTCGAGCGCGGCCCCGACGCCGAACGGAAGCTGGCTCACGTGCACGCCGGCGATGAGAAACTCCGGCAGGATGCAGACCGCGGCCAGGTAGAGCGATCCGACGAATGTGATGCGCGTCAGCACGCGGTCGATGTAGTCGGAGGTCTTCTTGCCCGGGCGGATGCCGGGGATGAAGCCGCCGTACTTGCGCATGTTGTCAGCCGTGTCGACCGGATTGAAGACGATCGAGGTGTAGAAGTAGCCGAAGAAGATGATGCCGATGACCTGCAGCAGGTAGTAGAGCGGCTCGCCGACGCGCATCTGGCTGCCGATGGCCTGCGCCCACGGCGTCTTGATCAGCGAGGTCAGCGTCTGCGGGATCACCAGGATCGACGATGCGAAGATGACCGGAATGACGCCGGCGGTGTTCACCCGCAACGGGAGATAGGTGTTCGATCCGCCGTAGACCTTGCGGCCGACGACGCGCTTGGCGTACTGCACGGGGATTCGTCGTTGCGCCCGTTCCATGAAGACGACGAAGGCCACGACCGCCGCCATGAAGACGATCAGTCCGAGCATGGCGAAGAGGTTGCGCTGGCCGGTGCGGATGTCGTCGATGATTCCGACGACGGCATGCGGCAGGTTGACCACGATGCCGGCGAAGATGATCAGCGAGATGCCGTTGCCGATGCCGCGTTCGGAGATCTGCTCACCGAGCCACATGATGAAGGCGGTGCCGGTGGTGAGCGTGAGGACGGTCATGATCGGGAAGCCGAGACCCCACAGGGAGTCCTGCACGCTGACCGGGACGAGCGGAGCGCCGCCCGGCGAGGGCTGCGACTTGAGCCAGAAGGCCACGCCGAGCGACTGCACGATCGACAGGGCCACCGTGCCGTAGCGGGTGTACTGGTTGATCTTGCGGCGCCCCATCTCCCCTTCCTTCGAGAGCTTCTCGAGGTAGGGCCAGACCACCGTGAGGAGCTGGAGGATGATCGACGCCGAGATGTACGGCATGATGCCGAGGGCGAAGACCGAGAGGCGCCGGAGCGCGCCGCCCGAAAAGAGGTCGAGGAAGCCGAGGACGCCGCCCATCGACTTGAAAAACTCCGCCAGCGCGACCGGGTCGACGCCAGGCGTCGGGATGTGCGATCCGAGGCGATAGACGGCAAGCAGAGCAAACGTGAACAGCACACGTTTGCGCAGATCTTCGATTGCCCAGATGTTGCGGAGTGTCTCGAGGAAGTTCAAGTTACTGAATCTCCTGGCAGGTGCCGCCTGCCGCTTCGATCTGTTTGCGGGCCGTCTCGGAGAACTTGGTGGCGTGCACGGTCAGCTTCTTGGAGAGCTTGCCGTGGCCGAGAATCTTGACGCCGTCGTTCTTACCCTTGACGAGACCGGCCTGGCGAAGCGCCCCCTCGTCAATGGTGGACCCGTTGTCGAAACGCTCGAGGTCGGCGAGATTCACGACCGCGTGCACTTTCTTGAAGATGTTGGTAAAGCCGCGCTTGGGCAGGCGGCGGTGCAGCGGCATCTGGCCGCCTTCAAAGCCGCGCATGCGGGAGAAGCCGGCGCGTGATTTCTGCCCCTTCTCGCCGCGCCCCGCGGTCTTGCCGGTGCCCGATCCCGGGCCTCGGCCGACGCGCTTTTGCGCGTGGCGGGAGGATCGTTTTGGTTTCAGGTTACTCAGTTCCATTGTCGTCTCCAGAGCTACGACTCCACTACCTGTACGAGATGCGGGATGCGGGCGATCATGCCGCGCGTTTCCGGCGTATCGACGCGTGAGGTCACGCGATGCATCTTACCGAGGCCGAGGGCACGAAGCGTCTCCCGCATATAGCGCGGGCAGCCGATGCCGCTGCGGACCTGCTTGATCTGAATCATCTTTCTGGCCGCTTTTTTCGTAGGTGCCGCGCTCATGGCTCAGCTCCCTCCTCGACGCCGCGGAGCGAGTTGTACTGCGCCTCGCTGCGGAGTTGCTGGAGCGCATCGAACGTCGCCTTGACGACGTTGTGCGGGTTGGCCGTGCCGAGCGACTTGGTCAGGATGTTCTGGATCCCGGCCGACTCGAGGATGGCCCGGACCGGACCGCCGGCGATGACGCCCGTGCCTTCCGAGGCCGGCTTGAGCATGACCTTGCCGGCGCCGTAGTGGCCGAGGACCGCATGCGGGATGGTGGTCCCGGACATCGAGATCGAGACCATGTTTTTCTTGGCGATCTCGATCCCCTTCTTGATTGCCGCCGGCACTTCCTTGGCCTTGCCCGAGCCGAAACCGACGCGGCCCTTGCCGTCACCGACGACGACGAGCGCGGAGAAGCTGAAGTTCTTGCCGCCCTTGACGACCTTGGTGACGCGGTTGATGTGGACGACCTTGTCGATCATCCCGCTTTCGCTGCGCTCGTCGCGGCGATCACCGCGCGGACCGCCCTGACCTCGTTGCATCGGACGCTGCATGATGCCTCCCTAGAATTCCAGACCGTTTTCGCGCGCGGCATCCGCGAGCGCTTTGATGTTGCCGTGGTACAGGTAGCCGCCGCGGTCGAATACCACGCGCGTGATTCCCTTGTCTTTGGCCTTCTTCGCGATGAGAGCACCGACGGCCTTGGCGGCCGCGGCGTTCGCACCCTTCGAGCCGGCATCCTTCTCGCGGGTCGATGCCGAGGCGATCGTGTTGCCGCTGGCGTCGTCGATGATCTGCGCGTAGACGTGCTTGAGACTCTTGAAGACGGCCAGACGGGGACGCTCCCCGGTACCGGTGACTTTGCGCCGGATCCGTTCCCGGATTCGGCCTCGTGATTGAACTCTCTGTTTTGCGCGATCCATTGTTTGGTTCCTCTTCGCCGAGGTTGATTACCCGGCTGGTGTGCTACTTCCCTGCTGCCTTGCCCGCCTTGCGGCGAATCACTTCATCGGAGTACTTGATGCCTTTGCCCTTGTACGGATCGGGCTCGCGGAGCGAACGGATCTCGGCGGCGGTCTGACCGACCTTCTGCTTGTCGATCCCGGTGATGGTGATGTGGTTGGTCTTCGCCTCGACGGTGATGTCGATTCCTTCCGGAATGGGGAACCGCACGGGGTGCGAGTACCCCAGCGCGAAGACGACTTCCTTCCCCTTGACCTCGGCGCGATAGCCGACGCCGACGATGTCGAGCTCGCGCTTGAACCCGTCGGTCACGCCGCGGACGTTGTTGGCAACGAGCGCGCGCATGAGGCCGTGGAACGCGCGCGACCGGCCTTCGTCGTTCGAGCGCGTGAACTGCACCACATTGTTCTCGATCGTCACACCGATGCCGGGGACGACCGCGGTGGTCAGGGTGCCCTTGGGTCCCTTGACCGTCACGACGTTTCCGTCGTGCTTGATCTCGACGCCTTTCGGCACCGGGATTTCTTTTCTTCCAATACGTGACATGGGGAATCTCCTTACCAGGCGCTCGCTACCAGACTTGGCAGAGGACTTCGCCGCCGACGCCGCTCTTGACGGCTTCCTGTCCGGACAGCACGCCCTTCGAGGTCGAGACGATGGCCAGCCCGAGGCCGCCGAGCACGCTCGGGATCTCCTGCTTGTTACGGTAGACGCGGCGGCCCGGGCGCGAGATGCGCTCGATGCCGTGGATGACCGGCTCGCCGCTGGGCGAGTATTTCAGGTCGATCCGGAGCGTCCCCTGGGGCTCGTCCTTCTGAACGAGGTTGTAGTTGCGGATGAAGCCCTCAACCTTGAGGATGCGGGCGATCTCCACTTTCAGCTTCGACGCGGGAAGCTCGACGCGTTCGTGATGCGACTGGATTCCGTTGCGAATCCGCGTGAGCATGTCCGCGATTGGGTCTGTCATCGACATTCGTGACTCCTGTGATTCCTTGTCAGTCGTGAGCCGGGGCTACCAGCTCGCCTTCGTGATACCCGGGATGTAACCACCGAGCGAAAGCTGCCGGAAGCAGATACGGCAAAGCCGGAACTTCCGCAGGAAGCCGCGCGGACGTCCGCACACCTTGCAGCGATTAACCTTGCGGGACTTGAACTTCGGCTTCCGCTCCGCTTTGACGATCATCGAGATTTTTGCCATGCGATCCTCTTATTACTTCGTGAAGGGCAGTCCGAGCTCGCGGAGGAGGAAACGAGCCTGGTCGTCGTCCTTCGCATTGGTGACGATGGTGATGTTCATCCCCTTCGACTTCTCGACCTTGGTGATGTCGATCTCGGGGAAGATGAAATGATCGCGAATGCCGAGGGTGTAGTTGCCGCGCCCGTCGAACGATTTCGAAGGGACGCCGCGGAAGTCGCGGACGCGCGGCAGCGCCGTGGAGATCAGACGGTCGAGGAACTCATACATCTTTTCCCCGCGCAGCGTGACCATGGCGCCGATGGACTGTCCCTCGCGCAGCTTGAAGCTGGCGATCGACTTCTTGGCCTTGGTGATGATCGGCTTCTGGCCGGTAATCTGCCCGAGCTCGTCGACGGCCGCGTCCAGGATCTTGGCGTTCGAGATCGCTTCACCCATCCCCATGTTGAGGACGACCTTTTCGACCTTCGGAACGGCCATCGGATTCTTGATTCCGAACTGGTCCTGAAGCTTCTTTCTCACTTCTGTCTGATATTTCTCTTTGAGTCGTGCTGCCATTGCGTTCCCTGGTTCCTTCCGGGCCGGCGTTGTACGGCCTCGTTTTAGCTCTTGGCTCTCAGCTGTTAGCTCTTCCCCTGAGAGCTGACAGCTAAGAGCTAAGAGCCGTTTTTTCTACATCTCCGTATCGCACTTCCTGCAGAACCGCGTGCTGCCTTCTTCGGTGCGGTGCTTGCCGGTGCGGGTTGGCTTGTCGCAGCTAGGGCAGACCACCTGCAGATTCGAGAGCTTGATCGGCGCTTCGCGCTCGAGCACGCCGCCGGCCACGTTCCTCTGCGGGTTGGGCTTGGTGTGCTTCTTCATCATGTTGGCGCGCTCGACGATGGCCGTGCCCTTCGTCGCGTTCACCCGCAGCACCTTGCCCTGCTTGCCCCGGTCCTTCCCGGTGAGGATGAGGACCGTATCGTTCTTCTTCACGTGCGGTTTGACGCGCACGACTTCTTTTTGCTTCGTCGGATTTCCGTACATTGCGTAGCTCCGTTAAATGACTTCCGGCGCGAGCGAGATGATCTTCATGAACTTCCGCTCGCGCAGCTCGCGTGCAACCGGGCCGAAGACGCGCGTGCCAACCGGCTCGCGCGCGTCGTTGATGAGAACGGCCGCGTTATCGTCGAATTTGATGTACGAACCGTCGCGGCGGCGGCTCTCTTTCACCGTCCGGACGACGACGGCCTTGACCACCGCGCCCTTCTTGACGGTACCGTCGGGCGAGGCTTCCTTGACCGACGCCGTAATCACGTCGCCGAGGCGGGCATACTGGCCGGCGGTCGAACCGCCGAGCATCTTGATGCAGGCGATCTTTTTCGCGCCGGTGTTGTCGGCCACCTGTAACACTGTTCCCATCTGAATCATTGACGTAACCCCTTTTCGGTTGCGGGGTCGCGCGGTTTCGAGGTCGCGCGGCACCCACCCCGAGACCGCGCAACCGCGCGACCTCGAAACCGGTCTTAGCTTGCCTTCTCCACTACCTCGCGCACAGCCCACCGCTTCCGCTTCGAGAGCGGCCGCGACTCTTCGATGATGACCTTATCGCCGACGTTGACGTCGTTGTTCTCGGCGTGCGCCAGGAACTTGCTCGTGCGCTTGATGTACTTCTGATACATCCCGTGCTTGACGAGGTTCTCCACGGCCACGACCACCGTCTTCTGCATCTTGTTCGATACGACGACGCCGGTCTTGGTGCGCTCGCTCTTGCTCTTGCTTGTGGTTTCTTCGGTTGCAGCCATGGACTTAGCCTCTCGCCTTTTCACCCAGGAGGGTCTTGATGCGGGCAATCTCGCGCCGCACTTCTTTCACTTTCGACGGCGCTTCCATGCGCCCGGTGGCGCGCTGGAAACGCAGTTTGTAAAGCTGCTCGGTCAGATCCTTCTCACGGGTGTGGAGCTCGTCGGCCGACTTCTCACGCATCTGATTCGTCTTCATTCACCCACCTCCGTCTGCTGGCGCGTGACGAAACGCGTCTTGATCGGAAGCTTGTGCGCGGCCAGCCGGAGTGCTTCCTCGGCGATCTCGCGCGTCACGCCTTCCATCTCATAGAGGATGCGAGCCGGCTTGATGACGCATACCCATTCTTCCGGTGCACCCTTGCCCTTACCCATACGGGTCTCGAGCGGTTTCTTGGTGATCGGCTTGTCCGGGAAAATGCGGATCCAGATCTTCCCGCCGCGCTTGACGTGACGGGTCATGGCGATACGGGCGGCCTCGATCTGGCGCGCCGTAACCCAGCCCGCCTCCATCGCCTGCAGCCCGAAATCTCCAAAGGAGACCTTCGCGCCGCGCGTAGCCACACCCCGGCGGCGTCCGCGCTGCTGTTTTCTGAACTTTACTTTTTTCGGCATCATCATGATGCGTTGTTCTCCTGTGAGCGAGCCTGTTTACTGCGGGCGCCTGCGGCTTCTGGCCTTGGCCATCTCGCCCTTGAAAATCCACACCTTGACGCCGATGATCCCGTACGTCGTTTTGGCCAGGGCAAGACCGTAATCGATGTCAGCCTTCAGCGTGTGCAACGGAAGACGGCCGTCCTGGTACCACTCCGTGCGGGCGATCTCGGCGCCGTTCAGGCGCCCGCCCACGCGGACCTTGATTCCCTTCGCTCCGAAGCGGAATGCCGACTCCATCGCCTTTTTCATGGCGCGGCGGAAGGCGATGCGGCGCTCGAGCTGCGTGGCGATGTTCTCGGCCACGAGCTGGGCGTCGAGCTCCGGACGCTGGATCTCCTGGATGTTGATGTACACCTCGCCGTTGACCATCTTCTGCAGCTCGTCGCGCAGCTTGTCGACCTCGGCGCCCTTGCGTCCGATGATGATGCCGGGACGCGAGGTGTAGATGTTGATGCGCATCTTGTTCGCCGTGCGCTCGATGTCGATCTCCGAGACTCCGGCGTGGGAGAGGCGCTTTTTCAGATCGTCGCGAAGTTTCAGATCGCGATGCAGCGTCTCCGCGTAAGCCTTCCCCGCAAACCAGCGGGAGTGCCACGTCTTGTTGAAACCAAGCCGAAATCCGTAGGGGTTGACCTTCTGACCCAAGATAGCCTCCGTTATTTCGCTGCGCGGGTGCGGCCTTTGCCGCCGCTCCGCTCGTTGACCGCTTTGACTTCATCCGACACATGCACCGTCACGTGCGCCTGCCGCTTCTGGATGCGATAGGCACGTCCCATCGGCGCCGGCTGAATGCGCTTGTCGCGCGGCCCCTCGTCGACGTAAATCTTCGAGACCACCAGCTCGTCGGTGTCGAGGTTGGCCTCTTTGCCCTCGGCGTTCGCAACCGCCGAGCGCACCAGCTTCTCCAGGTCCTTCGCACACGTCTTCTTCGTGAAGCGGAGGATCTGCAGCGCTTCCTCGACCTTCTTCCCACGCACCAGGTCGACCACTAGGCGGACCTTCTGCGGGGACATCTTCAGATACTTCAGAGTTGCAGTCGCTTCCATCGGATCACCTTTACTTGCCGGCGGGCTTCGCCGTCTTTTCGACCTTCTTGCCGCTGTGTCCCTTGAACGTGCGGGTCATCGAAAACTCGCCGAGCTTGTGGCCCACCATGTTCTCGGAGATGTAGACCGGCACGAACTTGCGCCCGTTGTGGACGGCGATCGTGTGGCCGACCATGTCCGGAACGACGGTCGAGCGGCGCGACCAGGTCTTGATGACCTTCTTGTCGCGTTCGCGATTCATCGTGTCGACCTTCGTCTGCAGATGGCCGTCGATGAACGGTCCCTTCTTGAGTGAACGTGCCATTACTTGGTTCTCCGCTTGACGATGAACTTGTTCGTCCGCTTGTTCTTGCGTGTCTTGTGACCCTTGGTCGGCTTGCCCCACGGCGTGACCGGGTGACGGCCACCCGAGGTCTTGCCCTCACCGCCGCCGAGCGGATGATCGACAGGATTCATCGACACGCCGCGGTTATGAGGTTTCTTGCCGCGATGACGCGTCCGGCCGGCCTTGCCGATGGAGACGTTCTCGTGCTCGAGATTGCCGACCTGGCCGATCGTGGCGTAGCAGCGGATGTGCACCTTGCGCATTTCGCTGGAGGGGAGGCGAAGCGTGGCCCAGTCATCTTCGCGGGCCATCAATTGCGCGAATGCCCCGGCCGAGCGGGCCATCTGGCCCCCCTTCCCTTCCTTCAGCTCGATGTTGTGAATCGTCGTGCCGAGGGGGATCTTCGAGAGAGGGAGCGAATTGCCGACCAGGATGTCGGCCTCGGGGCCGGACATGATCGTCGAACCGACTTCCAGGCCGTTCGGCGCCAGGATGTAGCGCTTCTCGCCGTCCGCGTAGTTGAGCAGGGCGATACGCGCCGTACGGTTCGGGTCATACTCGATCGCGGCGACCTTGGCCGGGATGCCGTGCTTCTCGCGGCGGAAGTCGATCTCGCGATACTTCTGCTTGTGACCGCCGCCGATGAAGCGCGAGGTGATCCGGCCGATCGAATTACGGCCGCCGGTCTTCGGCTTCCCTTTGGTGAGCGACTTCTCGGGCGCCGTCTTCGTGATCTCATCAAACGTGTGATGAGACTGAAAACGGATGCCGGGAGAGGTCGGCTTGTATTTTTTGACAGGCATAGTGTCCTCTGTTTATCGCCTTTCGAGAGCTACACGCCCTCGATGAAGTCCGGCGCCTTGTCGTCCTTATGGAGCCGCACGTAGGCCTTGCGCCAGTCGCGGCGCTTGCCCTCATACCGGCCCATCCGCTTGATCTTGCCGCGGACGTTGAAGAGCCGCACGTCCAGAACCCTCACCTTGAAGAGCTCTTCGACAGCGCTCTTGACCTGGATGCTGTTCGCCTTCGGGTCAACCTCGAAGGCGATGACGTTCGCGCCTTCGCGCAGCAGCGTCGATTTTTCGGTGACGAGCGGGCGGCGGATGATCTGATTCGCGTTCATGATTCGAGTGCCTCCGTCAGACGCTGCAACGCGTCCTGGCTGAGCACGACGAAGCGCGCGTTGACGACGTCGTAGACGGTCACGTGGAGCGCATCGACCAGCGTCAGCTTCGGGTTGTTCCGCGATGCCAGCGCGAGATTCGCGTTCTCGAACGAATCGACGAGCAATGCCTTGCCCTCGATACCGATGCCGGTGAACTTCTCAGCAAGCGCCTTGGTCTTGGCGTCGTCGATGGCCAGGTCGTTGAGAAGGACGAGCTTCCCTTCCTTGACCCGCTGCGAGAGCGCCGACTTGAGGGCGTTCTTCTTTTCCTTCGCGTTCATCTTGTAGGAGTAGTCGCGGGGAGTGGGGCCGAAGACCGTGCCGCCGTGGCGATGGATCGGCGGACGATTACCGCCCTGGCGTGCCCGGCCGGTGCCCTTCTGCCGGAACGGCTTCTTGCCCGAGCCGCTCACTTCGGAGCGGTTCTTGACCTTGTGCGTTCCCTGGCGCAGCGAGGCCAGGTAGTTGCGCACGGCCTCGTGGATCAGGTGCTCTTTGTACGGATAGGCGAAGATCGCCTCCGGCAGGTCGACCGAGCCGACCTTCTTGTTGTTCCAGTCTTTGATGTCGATGGTCGGCATGTTATTCACCCCGCTTCCCGTTCCTGGAGAAGCGCACGACCACGAGGCCGTTGCGTCCGCCCGGAACCGCGCCGCGGATGTAGAGCAGGTTGTTCTCGGCATCCACCTTGGCCACGCGGAGATTCTTGACCGTGACCTGATCGCCGCCCATCCGGCCGCCCATGCGCATGCCCTTCATGACGCGCGAAGGGAATGCCGAGGCGCCGATCGAGCCGGGAGCACGATGGAACATCGAGCCGTGCGTGGCCCGGCCGCCGGCGAAGTGATGACGCTTCATCACGCCCTGGAAGCCCTTGCCCTTCGACTGGCCGACGACGTCGATCGAGTCGCCCGCCTTGAAGATGTCGACCTGCACGCGGTCGCCGACGTTGGCGTCGCCCTCGTACGGAAACTCGACCAGCGTCCGAACCGGCGGGACGCCGGCCTTCTCGAAATGGCCGCGGGCCGCGCTGGTGATGCGGCGGTTGGAGATCTTCTCCACGAGGCCGACCTGGACGGCGTCATAGCCATCCTTCTCGGCCGTCTTCTTCTGCACAACGAGGCAAGGTCCGGCCTGGATGACCGTGCACGGGACCAGCGCGCCGTCGTCGGCGAACACCTGGGTCATCCCCACCTTCTTGCCAATGATTCCTTCGATTGCCATGTCGTTCACCTTGGAACCCTAACTGGGTTCGTGTGTGCTATTTCCCGAACGCCTTGATCTCGACGTCGACACCAGCCGGCAGCTCGAGCTTCATGAGCGCGTCGACCGTTTGTGTCGTCGGCTCGAGAATGTCGAGCAGCCGCTTGTGCGTCCGCATTTCGAACTGCTCCCGCGACTTCTTGTCGACGTGCGGGCTGCGCAGAACCGTGTAGCGCGCAATCTGCGTCGGCAGAGGGATCGGTCCCGCCACCTTCGCGCCCGTGCGCTTGGCCGTGTCGACGATCTCGGACGTTGATTGATCGAGGACGCGGTAGTCATACGCTTTGAGTCGGATGCGGATCTTTTCGTTCATCATGATTTCGGCACCTTATAAAGAACGTAGAGCCGGGCTTGGGGCCCGGCTCCTTTCGACTACTCGACGACTTCCGTCACCGTTCCGGCGCCGACCGTACGGCCGCCTTCACGGATGGCGAAGCGGAGACCCTTCTCCATCGCGATCGGGTGAATGAGCTGAATCGTGAGCGACGTGTTGTCGCCCGGCATGACCATCTCCGCTCCCTCGGCCAGTGCCGCGGTTCCGGTGATGTCGGTGGTGCGGAAGTAGAACTGCGGACGGTAGCCGTTGAAGAACGGGGTATGGCGGCCGCCCTCTTCCTTGGTCAGGATGTAGACCTCGGCCTTGAACTTCGTGTGCGGCGTGATCGAGCCCGGCTTGGCGCAAACCTGGCCGCGCTCGACGTCCTTGCGCTCCACACCGCGGAGCAGGAGGCCGACGTTGTCGCCCGCCTGACCCTGATCGAGCAGCTTGCGGAACATCTCGACGCCGGTGACGACCTTCTTGATGGTCGGACGAATGCCGACGATCTCGATTTCCTCACCGACCTTGACGATGCCGCGCTCGATACGGCCGGTCACGACCGTGCCGCGTCCCGAGATCGAGAAGATGTCTTCGACAGGCATCAGGAAGGGCTTGTCGATGACGCGCTCCGGAAGCGGAATGTAGCTGTCGACCGCGTCCATCAGCTCCATGACTTTCTTGCCCCACTCGCTGTTCGCGTCGCCGCTCTCGAGAGCCTTGAGCGCCGAAACGCGAATGACAGGGATCTCGTCGCCGGGGAAGTCGTACGAGCTGAGGAGCTCGCGCACTTCCAGCTCGACGAGATCGAGCAGCTCCGGATCGTCGACCATGTCGACCTTGTTGAGGGCGACGACGATGTAGGGAACGCCGACCTGGCGGGCCAGCAGGATGTGCTCGCGCGTCTGCGGCATCGGGCCGTCGGCGGCGGAGACGACCAGGATGGCGCCGTCCATCTGCGCGGCGCCGGTGATCATGTTCTTGACGTAGTCAGCGTGGCCCGGGCAGTCGACGTGCGCGTAGTGGCGCTTCTCGGTCGAGTACTCGACGTGCGCGGTGGCGATGGTGATTCCGCGCTCGCGCTCTTCCGGAGCCTTGTCGATCATGTCGAAGGACGTGAAGGTCGCCGTGCCCTTCGAGGCCAGGACCTTGGTGATTGCGGCCGTCAGCGTCGTCTTGCCGTGGTCAACGTGACCGATCGTGCCGACGTTCACATGAGGCTTACTACGATCGAATTTTTCTTTAGCCATCGTGAAATCTCCTGCTTGTTCTTTTCTTCGACGAAAGGTTGTTTCGTTTCTTAAATTCGTTGTGTGGTTCCCGCTGCCTTGGCGATGACTTCCTCGGCTACGCTTTTGGGTGCGGGCTCGTACGCGAGAAACTGCATCGTGTAACTGGCGCGGCCCTGTGACATCGAGCGCACCTGCGTGGCATAGCCGAACATCTCCGACAGCGGAACGTGCGCCTTGATCACTTTCGCGCCGGCCCGCTCTTCCATCGCCTGGATCTTGCCGCGGCGGCGGGAGAGATCGCCCATCACGTCGCCGGCGTAGTCTTCCGGCGTCACGACTTCGACGTCCATGATCGGCTCCAGAAGGATCGGATGCGCCTTCCTGGCCCCTTCCTGGAAGGCCATGGAGCCGGCGATCTTGAAGGCCATTTCGCTGGAGTCGACGTCGTGGTACGAGCCGTCGTACAGGATGGCCCGCACGCCGGTGATCGGGTAGCCGGCCAGGATGCCGCGCTCGAGCGCTTCCTTGATGCCCTGCTCGACCGGCTTGATGAATTCGCGCGGCACGGAGCCGCCGACGATTTCGTTGAGGAACTCGAACCCGCCCTCGGGCATCGGCTCGAAGCGCATCTTGACGTGGCCGTACTGCCCCTTACCACCCGACTGGCGGACGAACTTGCCCTCGGCCTCCGACTTGCGCGTGATCGCTTCGCGGTACGCGACCTGCGGCTTGCCGACGTTGGCGGCCACGCCGAACTCGCGAACCATGCGGTCGACGATGATCTCTAGGTGCAGCTCCCCCATCCCACGGATGATGGTCTGGTTCGTTTCCGGGTCCGTATGGACCTTGAACGTCGGATCTTCCTGCATCAGTTTGGCCAGAGCGACGCCCATCTTTTCCTGGTCGACCTTCGTCTTCGGCTCGATGGCCACGGCGATGACCGGCTCGGGGAACGTCATCGTCTCCAGGACGATCGGCTTGTCCCGGTCGCAGATCGTGTCGCCGGTGGTGACGCTGCGGAGACCGACGGCCGCGCCGATGTCGCCCGCCCACACTTCCTTGATCTCTTCGCGCTTGTTCGCATGCATCTGCAGCAGGCGCCCGATGCGCTCGGAGTTGCCCTTGGTCGTGTTGAGCACGGAGGTGCCCGACTCGACGTGGCCGGAGTAGACGCGGAAGAAGGCCAACTGGCCGACGAACGGGTCGGTCATGATCTTGAAGATGAGCGCGGCGAACGGCTCGCTGTCCGACGCCTCACGCTGGACAAAGGACTCGTCGTCCGGATCGATCCCCTTGACCGGCGGGATGTCGACGGGCGACGGGAGATAGTCGACGACGGAGTCGAGCAGAGGCTGCACGCCTTTGTTCTTGAATGCCGAGCCGCACATCACCGGGGTGATCTTCTGGGCGATGGTGGCCTCGCGGAGGGCGGCCTTCAGCTCGTCGATCTGCAGAGCTTCGCCGGCCAGATACTTCTCCAGCAACTCGTCATGCTGTTCGGCGATCGACTCCACCATCTTCTCGCGAAGATGCTCGGCCTCTTCGCGGTACTCGGCCGGGATCTCCTCGATCTCATACTTGGCACCGAGGGACTCGTCGTTGAAGATCAAGGCCTTCATCTGCACGAGATCGATGACGCCTCGGAACTTGTCCTCGGCACCGATGGGGAGCTGAAGCGGAACGGCGTTCTTGCCGAGCTTGGTGCGGATCTGATTGACGACGGCGGTGAAGTTCGCGCCGACGCGGTCCATCTTGTTGATGAAGGCGATGCGCGGCACGCCGTACTTGTCAGCCTGGCGCCACACGGTCTCCGACTGCGGCTCGACGCCGCCGACGGCACAGAAAACGCCGACCGCGCCGTCGAGGACGCGCAGCGAACGCTCCACTTCGACGGTGAAGTCGACGTGGCCGGGTGTATCGATGATGTTGACGCGGTACTCGCCCCAGAACGCCGTCGTGGCCGCCGAGGTGATGGTGATGCCGCGCTCCTGCTCCTGGACCATCCAGTCCATCGTGGCGGTGCCGTCGTGCACTTCGCCGATCTTGTGCGTGCGGCCCGTGTAATACAGGATCCGCTCCGTCGTCGTGGTTTTACCCGCGTCGATGTGGGCCATGATCCCGATGTTCCGCGTTTTTTCGAGTGATACCTGACGTGGCATGACTTACCTTTTCCGCGACGACAACAGACGCTCGGCGAGGGGCTAGCCGCCGCCGGGCGTTCAGTGAAACCTCGATTGTTGTTTTTCCCGTTGCTCGGTCCGGAACCGCAGAACCCGTTCTGTGTTATCCGGTCGAGACGGAGCTACGGAAATCTCGATGGTTGACGCTGTGAAACCGTTACAACTCAGGCGAACCGAAAAAAATTACCAGCGGTAGTGAGCGAATGCCTTGTTCGCTTCCGCCATCTTGTGCGTGTCTTCCTTCTTCTTGATCGCGTTGCCGCGGTTGTTCGCGGCATCCATGATCTCGCCCGCCAGCTTGTCCATCATCGTCTTCTCGCCGCGGCTGTTGGCGTAGGTGATCAGCCAGCGGATGGCCAGCGCCGTGCGGCGCGACGGACGGACTTCGATGGGGACCTGGTAGTTCGACCCGCCCACGCGGCGGCTCTTGACCTCGAGCGCCGGCTTGACGTTGTCGACAGCCTTCTTGAAAAGCTTGATCGGATCGTCCTTGGCCCGGTCTTCGACCTTCTTCAGGGCGTTGTAGAACACCCGCTCGGCAACCGACTTCCTTCCCTGCGACATCAGGGAGTTGATGAACTTGGTCACGAGCTGGCTGTTGTAGACCGGATCCGGCAGGATCTCGCGTTTCGGAACTTCTCGGCGTCTCGGCATCTGGATTAACCCTTCTTCGGCCGCTTGGCCCCGTACTTCGAGCGGCTCTGCATCCGTTTGGCGACGCCGACGGTGTCGAGCGTGCCGCGGATGACGTGATAGCGAACTCCCGGCAGGTCCTTCACACGGCCGCCGCGGATGAGCACGATCGAGTGCTCCTGGAGGTTGTGGCCGACGCCCGGGATGTAGGTCGTCACTTCGATTCCGTTCGTCAAACGGACGCGCGCCACCTTGCGGAGCGCCGAGTTCGGCTTCTTCGGAGTCGAGGTGTAGACGCGCGTGCAGACGCCGCGCTTCTGCGGGCTCGACTGCAGCGCCGGAGACTTCGTCTTGTACGCGACCTTGTCGCGTCCCGCGCTGACGAGTTGGTTGATCGTTGGCATTCCTACCTATCCTTTTGAAGACACCTAGAGCGAGAGTGAGCTCCCGCTGGGGGAAAACCGGCGCACTCTAAGTGCGCTGACGAACTTTGTCAAGCCCGCCGGCGCCCTAACGGGAGCCTCCGGGGGGTTATTCCGTTACCAGTCGACCCACGTTCCGGCGCCTTCACGCTCCGCTTTTTCGAACAGAAACTCCGCCGAGGCAAGGTCTTCGACCGCCAATCCCAGCGACTTGAAGAGCGTGATCTCACTCGGGGAGGTCCGGCCGGAGGTCTTGCCGATCAGGATGTCCCCGATCTCACCGCGGATATGGTCATCACCGATGGCGCCTTCTCGAAGGGCGGAGAGGTAGTCGCCCGACTCGTTGACCGTCGACTCCCGGCGATCGACGAAGAGCGAGGCGGCCGCGACCGTGGCGCCGTCGAGCTCGCGCGCCGCGGCGATGCTCGAGCCGACCGCATTGATGTGAACGCCGTCCGCGATCCATTCGCGTTTGATCACAGGCTCGCGTGAGCTGGTGGCGGTTACGACGATGTCGGCGCCGCGCACGGCTTCTTCGACCGATTCGACGACCCGAACACCCTTCCCAGCCAGCGCTTCCGCCTTTCCGCGCGTCCGGCTGACGATGCGGATGTCATCGATGTCGCGAACGAGCGGAATCGCTTCAAGGTGCGTGCGCCCCTGCACCCCCGCCCCGATGATGGCCAGGCTTCGTGCGTTCTCGCGGGCCAGCAGGCGCGTAGCGACGGCGGAGACAGCGGCCGTGCGGATGGCGGTGATCGCCGAGGCGTTCATGACCGCCATGAGCTGGCCGGTCTCACCGCTGTGCAGAAGAACCGCCCCGAGGTGCGTGTCGAGACCGCGGGCCGGATTACCGGGGAAGACGCAGACCTCCTTCAGCGCGTAGAGCGGAGTCTTTCCGCCGCGATAGGCCGGCATCAGACCGAGAAAACCGCTCGCTCCCGAGGCCCGTACGACGTTCCGCAGCGGGTTGGTCACCTCCCCGCGCGCCAACGACGCCAGCGCCTCGTCCATCACCCCGATGCATTCGCGCATCGTGAGAAGATGTTCGACCTCGTGCTCGTTGAGAATGAGAATGTTCGTCATCGAGCGGGAGCGTACAACCAATACCGCTCGTCCGTCTTCTCGAATATTGCCTGCTGGTTCGTGTAGAGCAGCCTGAATCCGTGCTTCTCGGCGTCCGGGATCTCGACGTTGAAGAGCAACAGCCACTCGCGCCCCGCGAACTGCCGCTTTGCCCGCTCCTCGGCGACCGGATACGGCATCTCCAGCGCCCGCTCCTGCGCCGCGTCCCACTTCAGATAGGTGCCGTACGCGCCGAGACCGGCATACCAGAAGCGGGAATGGGGAAGGTAAGGAAGAAGCGCCTCGCACTGCGTCAGGTTGTGCGCGGCGATCTCCGCCGATTCGAGATGGTGGTCACTGATGAATGTAGCCATCTCCTTCGCGCCGGAGAACGCGGCCCGCGTGTCGTCGATCCAGTAGCGGGCCGCGACGCAGACCGAGATCAGAAGCGCGCCGTTCAGGAGCAGCGCGGCCGCGGAGGCGGAACGAAGATCGGCATCGCGCGCACCGAGCCAGAGAGCGACGAGCGTGATGACGAGCAGGAACCCGGCGTGGCGAAGTCCTCCCAGCCAGACATAGGAATAGAGAGCGAGGAGAGCCGCGACCGTCACCCAGAGGATGATCAGCGCGTTCCTGGAACGGCGGACGGCAAGCGTCGTCACGACCAGCACCAGGATCCCGATCGCACATCCGGCCGCCAGCGGCAGCGTTGGCGCGAAGGCATTGCCGAGCGTCCACGGAACCGCAATGGCGTTGAAGGCATGGCGCGCTCCCTCACGCGCCGGATCGGGCGGCGTGCGCACCTGCCACCAGGCCGCGAGAGCACCGATGGCAATGATCGCGCTCGGACGTAGGGCCCGCTCGGCCAGAAGCGCCACCACGAAGGCTCCTGCCACCACGAATCCCTGTGCGTTCGTGTTGCACAGAAGCGCCAGGACGATCGCCAGCCTGATCGGCCGTTCCGCGCGGCGCGGCCAGAGCGCCGACGCGGCGAAGATCAGCAGGATCGACAGCGCGTAGCTGCGGACGATGATGGAGTACTCGTAGGCGAAAAAGTACGAGAAAACGGCCAGAACTCTCGTGAGTCGGGAGAGTGGCGCGTACGCCACGAAGATCGCCACCGCCGCGACCGCCACACCGAGGTGCAGCCACTGCTGGCTGGGGTACGGCAGCCCCGCACGCGCCAGCGGAGCGATGAATCCGTACCAGAGCAGAGGCGTTCCGGCGTGCCGCGACCAGTCGAAAAGGTGCGCGAAATCGATGTCGCGGACGACCAGCCAGGCATCGGCCTCGTCACGCCACGGCTCGTGGTGCACGGCGACGAACGCCGCAATCGCCGCGAAGAGGGCCACGACGCCGGCGACGAACGAGCGCGGCGTTGCCGCCGCCGTCGTCAGCCGCCGCGGATCCCACTCGTGCATCAGGCGTCGCGATGTACGGTATCGATCGAGAAGGCCGGCAGGCACACCGCGATGTACTCCGCCCCCTCGGCTCCCGGCGTCGAGTACTGCACCCACTCCCCTTGGTGCGTGATGACCGCCTCACCGGCGCCGACGTCGATCACACCGTCGCGCGTGGTGACCCGAAGCGACCCGTTCAGCACGACCGTGTATTCGTCGAACTCCGGCGTCTGCCCCGGCTCGACCCACCCCCCGGGACTCTTCATCCGGGCCACACTCACGCCTCCGGTCTTCGAGTTGACCCGCCCGATGAACTCTTCGATCCGTTTCGGCTTGTTCCCGGCTGCTTCGATGACGGAGGGTTGTTTGATGTGCGTCGGCATGAGAGGAGTTTAACGCGCGGCCAATTCGTAACCGCCTGAAAATAGCGTCACGCGGAGACGCGGAGACGCGGAGGAGATGACGAAGTACCTTTTTTCTCCGCGTACTCCGCGCCTCCGCGTGAAAAACCTGTTCGGTAGACACAGAGAATGCCTCCAGACGTGAGGGGTCCACCACAACATTGTGAAGGGCTCCGCTAACGCGTGCGTCGACGAACGCGGCGGGCGAAACTCGCCGAAAGACTGACTGATTTCCCATCGCGCTTTACGTCGATCGGCGCTTCCCACGCTAATGGATCATGTGCTTCTGCGATGACACGCTCGTCGATCAGATCCTGCCGTGCTTTAACGGATTGGGTTGATCGTCTTCGAGAGGTGGCGACTGCTTGCTTCGCTTTTGTCATAACGGCTCTCTAGGCCATCAGCCTCTCGATCAACGTCCCCCACACCCCGCCCGGCTCCGTCATCTCGTGTCGCGCCCCATCGATCGTGATCACGTAGGTAAACGCATCCGGCATCGGCTCCGACGATGCCGGCGACTCGAGCGCGGCCGCGGCCAGCCGCTCGATCTCCGCGGCCTCGGCGGGTGGGAGCGTGGCGGTGTCGACTTCCCGGTGAAGCCGGATATTGGCGAAGCCGCCGCTGCGATCCATGGTGATGTGCATCGTCACTTCGAGGCGCGGCGGCGGCGCGGCGGCCGGCAGTGACCGAGCGGAGGAAGCTCGGCGGCCGCCATTGGAGGCTGAAAGGGAGGATCGGCGGCGATTTCCAGCTTGGGACTGGCGACCGCGCCGGCAGTCACGGAAGCCGGATCGATGACCGGCTTCTCACAAGGCTCAACGTGCATGCGCCGGCTCAAAGTGACCTCCCGCTCGTGTGGATAACGACAAGGTAACGCCGCCGGACGGCGCAGGCAATACCTACTTCCTCAAAATGTCTTCGATGGCTGCCAGCGCGCGCGGATCGTTCTTCTGGCCCAGCCAGAAGGCAGCCTTCTTGCGCACGCGGGGATCGCGGTGGGTCTTCATCAGCTCGGCGAGCATCGGGACGGACTGGTCGTTCGGAAGTTGGGAGATGGCGAAGACGGCTTTCTCGCGCACGCCTTGGTCCGGATCGTTGTCGACCGCCTCCCGCACCGCCCCCGCGGCCTTCTTCCCCGCTTTCTGCGAGAGCCAGAAGAGGGCCTGGCCGCGGACGTGCGCCGTCGGATCGTTCTTCGCAAGTTTGATCAGCTCATCGATCGCTTCCGGCTCCTGCGACTGTGAGAGCGCGAAGACAGCCTTCTCGCGCAAGCGTTGCGACGACGATTGCGAACGGGCCACGGCCAGGACATCCTCGAATCCGCGACGCCCGCGCGTCTGGCTCAGCCAGAAGGCGGCGTGGCCGCGCGTCTCGTCCGAGGCGTCGGTGGACCTCAGTATCCGCTCCAGCTCGGTCGTCGCCGAGGGGTCGGCATGCAGGGCCAGCGCGGACATGGCGTAGTCGGAATGATGGCCGGGCGCCCCGATGAGCGAGGCCAGCAAGGCGACGCTCCGGCGCGGGTCGACGCCGTCGATCCACGTCACCGCCGCGCTCTCCGCGTCGAGGACGCACTCCATCGAGTAGCTGTGGACTCTTGCGATCTCGCCGTTTTCCACACGATAGAAGATGGCGAACAGGTCGCTGGCTGGATGAAGCTGTTCGTGGTCATCATCGGTCGTGAACGAGCTCCCGTCGTGATCGAGGCTGCACTTTCCCCCGGAGCGGAACTCGCCGAAGTTCTCGAAGCAGCACATGACCCGCTCCCCCTCCACCTCGGGGACGGCGTATCCGATGTACTTCGTTCGCGAGCCCCGGATCTGCGCGCCGAGGTCGGGGCCGGCAGCGACGGAGGTGACCGTGCCGTGGACGATGCGTGGATGCTGGGCGAAGGCGGTGACGGCGAGAAGGACGAGCGCGGCAGCGAGAGCGAGCTTTCTCATGCTCGCTTAGACCGCGCTGCCGCGCGCTGGTTAGCTACGCGACCGGATAAATTGGATCGTTGAGCGGTCCCTTGGCGAGGGCATCCAGCCGGGCGGCATGCGGCTTCAGCGGCGTAGGACGGTAATTGATGTCGCGCCAGCGCTCGATGATCGAACGGTGGAAGTACTCGGTTTTGTATTTCGTCCCCCCGACGGTCCGATCGGCACCGCTGAAGGTGTAGATGATCGACTTTGAGTTGTGAACGTCCTGCTTGTAGTCAGGAGCCGTGGGAAGCTTACCGACGACGTCGTCATCGATCTCCAGACCGGCCGTCCGCGCCGCATCCATCATCCAGTCGAGGGCGAGGTCGGAGAGGCCTTGTTCGGGATAGCCGCCACCCACGTCGCTGTGGGCGCCTGCGAACCAGACCTGTTGCACCGTCTGGCCCGCATCGGGCTGGGTCTCCCAGAGCGTGGGCAGGAACGGATGGCGATGCTCGTCGACGGCCAGCGCGTGAAACGCGAATTTGACGGAACGGCTCAGGCCCGTATCCATGAATTGATACTTCTTCTGATTCGCGGAACCGAAGGCCCGCAGCGGGATGCCGAGGGCGCCGACGGTGTCCCACACCCCGACGCACTGGATGGGGGTGGCAGGCTCGATCGCAAACGCCTCCCGGAACTTGACCGCGGCCGGATCGACGGCCGGGGTTCCGCTCTGGTACAACGCCCGCGCCTCCGGGTATGACCTGACCGCATCACGCCGGAGAATGCCGCAGCGGCGGATCATACCGGCAATGCTTCTGGCCGTGTACGCGCCGCGGCTGAACCCGAAGAGATAGATGGAGTCTCCCGGCTCGTAGTTCGCGACGAGAAAGCGATAGGAGTCGTTAATGTTCGCCTGCAGCCCATCGCCGAATGCGCCGCCTCCGACGCGGTCGGCCAGGTTGCCAGTTCCCACACCCTGGTCGTAGTAGACGATCTGCAACGAGCCGTCCTTCTTCTTCTTGCACAGCCGGCAGGCGATCTTGAGGACGTTGGTGACGCACAGCTCTTCGACCACCTTACCCTTCACGTCGATCTTCCTCTTCTCCTGATCGGCGCTGTTCCAGGTTCCGTCGCAGCAGAGCACGAGACTGGCCATGATTGATCTCCCGTCTTGTGGATGTTAATCCAGAAGGCAGCATGCTCGCTTAAACTGGCGTACCCCGAGTAGGTAATGTTGAGCGTTCCGACAGCCGATGTACATTTACCATGACACTGAGATCCGGCGCGAACGGGAGCGAACGGGACATGATCACTGCGCCTCCAAGGGGTCAGTATTCGACTTGGCCACTCTCGTGAACATCAGAGGAGAAGCGGTTCACCCCGCCCATCCCGGAGTATTGCTCGACAATTCGGCAGGGCCAAAGATCATCTACGCGGTCAGCACGACGTTCATGGTTCACATCGCCTTCGATGGCGTTCGAGGCGCGATTGATGCTGTGAAGCATGAAACTCTCTTTCACAACGCGAATGTCGCGGCCGCGGGAGAGGTTTCCTTCGTCATGGGAAGGGTTTCGAGTCTCAACGACCACTCCGGCAGCTACGGAACGTTTGGCAAGCTTGCAACCGATCCCGCGTTCGCGAGAGCGGTTCGGCTCGGGTTTTCGCGTACTCTCGTTTTGATGGATGAGTCCGTGGCGGAGAAAATCCGCTTGAAGAGGCGGTGATGAGATGACGAAGTCACAGATTGAACTGCTGATGACGCGGGACGTTGACGACGTTTCCGAGGTAGCGGTACACCATCCACCGAAGCAACTGAGCGTAACTCTGAAGAACGCCGCCGCCTTGCTCGCGCGCGAAGAACGGGCGAGCGGTATCGAGGAGCGTCTTTTTATCTTCAAGCTGCTTAGATTTGTACAGGCTGCGCTCGCTGGTGAACGTGCGCGTGTGAGTGCCGAAGTGGCGCGCGCAGTCGTCGCGTCGGTGCAACTGGTACTAAAGCGAAATATGGCAACCGACCTGAACAGGGCAGCTCGCGATGTCCTTTCGTTGCTCACGGACAAAGCATCGACGCGGGAGATGCTCAATCGCGGATTCCGGTCCATGCCGGAGATGCTCGCTTTGCATCAGCGGGTTCCGGCAGGCGAACCCTTCAGGCAGCTTAAGAAAGTTACACTTGGGCGGCCATCACAATCAGCGAAACCATCGGCGACGCGAACGAAGGGTGCACCCAAACCGAAGGGGCTTCCCCGATGAACGGTCCGCCCGCTGATATACTCTGCCTCCTGATGCGGCGAACAACGACGATCGCCATCCGAACGCCCGAGGGTGGCACACCCTGTCGATGATGGTCCGCTTGTAATCAAGACAAATCCGACAGGGCCGAGCAATCGGCCCTTTTCATTTTCGAGGCAAACATGCACGTACAACTCCCCGACGGCTCTCAACGAGAAGTTCCCGACGGCGCCACCGTAGCCGACGTCGCCGCGTCGATCGGAAAGGGCCTGGCGAAAGCCGCCATCGCCGGCAAGGTGAATGGCAAGGTCGTCGACGTCTACACCCCGGTCCCCGACAACGCCAGGATCGAGATCGTCACGCCGAAGAGCGAGGCCGGGCTCGATACCATCCGCCACTCCACCGCCCACCTCATGGCCATGGCCGTGCAGGAGCTCTTCCCCGGCACGCAGGTCACCATCGGCCCGGTCATCGAAAATGGGTTCTTCTACGACTTCGGCACCGACCGGCCGTTCTCCGATGAAGACCTCCGCCGCATCGAGGAGAAGATGGCCGAGATCGTCAAGCGCGATCTGCCGGTCCGGCGCGAGGTGCTCAGCCGCGAGGAGGCCATCGCCACGTTCGAGAAGCTCGGCGAGAAGTACAAGGTCGAGATCATCAAAGGCATCCCCGGCGATGAGCCGCTCTCGGTCTACCGGCAGGGGGAGTGGTTCGATCTCTGCCGCGGGCCGCATGTCCCCTCCACCGGCCGCCTCGGCGCCTTCAAGCTGACCTCCGTCGCCGGCGCGTACTGGCGCGGAGACGAGCGCAACGCCATGCTGCAGCGGATCTACGGAACCGCGTGGGCGGACAAGGATGAGCTCAACGCCTACGTCAAGCGCGTGGAAGAGGCCAAGGCGCGCGACCACCGCAAGCTCGGCAAAGAGCTCGATCTCTTCATGTTCTCGCAGTTCGCGCCGTCGATGCCCTTCTTCCTGCCGAAGGGAGCGACGATCTACAACGAGCTGATCGACTTCGTCCGCGACTTCTACTCCCGCGACGGCTACCGCGAGGTGATCGCGCCGATCATCTTCGATACCGAGCTGTTCAAGATCTCCGGGCACTACGACAACTACAAGGACAACATGTTCTTCTCGGAGATCGAGGAGCGGGAGTACGGCGTGAAGCCGATGAACTGCCCCGGTCACATCCAGATCTTCGCCATGGAGCGGCGCTCCTATCGCGATCTGCCGATCCGCTATGCCGAGTTCACCCGGCTTCACCGCTACGAGCGCTCGGGCGTGACCCACGGTCTGGTGCGTGTCCGGTCGTTCGCGCAGGACGACGCCCATCTCTTCGTCACTCCCGAGCAGATCGAGCCCGAGATCGACCGCGAGCTGCGCCTGATCAAGGAGATCTACGACATCTTCGATTTCAAGGAGGTGCGCATCGCCCTCTCCACCCGCCCCGAGAAACGCCTCGGATCGGACGCGCTCTGGGACAACGCCGAGAGCGCGCTGGAGAGCGCGCTGAAAAAAAACGGCGTCGACTACCACATCAACCCCGGCGAAGGGGCGTTCTACGGCCCGAAGCTGGAGTTCCAGGTCACCGACGCCATCGGCCGCCCCTGGCAGTTGGGGACCATCCAGCTCGACTACGCGCTGCCGGAGCGCTTCCAGCTCCACTACATCGGCACCGACAACGGCGAGCACCAGCCGGTGATGATCCACCGCGCAATACTCGGCTCCCTGGAGCGGTTCATCGGCATCATCATCGAACACTTTGCCGGAGCGTTCCCGTTATGGCTGGCGCCGGTGCAGGCCTCGGTGCTGCCGTTGTCGGAGAAGTTTCTCGACTACGGGCGCGAGACGGCTGCCAGACTTCGGGCGGCCGGCTTGCGGGTCGAGACCGACGAGTCGAACGAGAAGCTCGGCGCGAAGATCCGCGACGCGCAGTTGAAGAAGATCCCGTACATGCTGGTGGTCGGTGAAAAGGAAGTGGCGGCAGGAACGGTGTCCGTCCGGAAACGGACCGGCGGCGATCAGCCATCGATGACCGTCGACGAATTTGTCGCCGAGGCGAAGCGGGGCATCGAGGCCCGCTCGTTGACTTTGTGATGGTTTATTCGTAGATTTCGCGCTTCCGCGCAACAGATAACAGGAGGATTTCCGCATTTTCCCACCACGACGAGGATCGCGTTTCGACCGGAGACCCGCAGAACCTGAGTCCAGAATCAATGAAATGATCCGCGGCATCCCTGAGGTCCGCCTCATCGGTGCCGACGGCTCCCAGATCGGTGTCGTCCCGCTCCAGCAGGCGCAGGACATGGCCCGGGAGAAAGACCTCGACCTCGTGGAGATCTCGCCGACGGCGAACCCTCCCGTCTGCAAGGTCATGGACTACGGTAAGTACGTTTTCCAGCAGAAGAAGAAGCAGAGCGAGGCCAAGAAGAAGCAGAAGGTGATCGTGGTCAAGGAGGTGCAGTTCCGCCCCCGCATCGACGACCACGATTTCGATTTCAAGAAGAACAACATCGTCCGTTTCCTGCAGCACGGCGATAAGGTCAAAGCGTCGATCCGCTTCCGCGGCCGCGAGATGACCCACATGGAGCTCGGCCGGGCCGTGCTCGATCGCCTGCTCACCGAGATCAAGGAGTTCGGCGCTCCCGAGAATGCCAACCCCGACGTACAGGGGAACCGCATGACGATGGTGATATCGCCGGTGAAGTAGGGTGTCGGAACAGGGTTGTTGGTTGTCGGTTATCGGTTGTCACACACCGACAGCACTGAGAACCGATAACTGACAACCGACAACCACCCACGGACGTCCAGGAATTCACCGCAGCCGCGGTAAGTTAGGAGCCAGGCTATGCCGAAGATGAAAACGCATCGTGGAGCCGCCAAGCGGTTCAAGAAGTCGGGTACGGGCAAGATTCAGCGCAATCACGCCTTCCACTCGCACATCCTCACCAAGAAATCGCCCGGCCGCAAAGCGGAGCTGGGGCGGGAGACTCAGGTGTCGAAGGCGAACGAGAAGACCGTGAGGCGGATGATCCCGTACCTCTAAGCTCTTAGCTGCCAGCTCTCAGCTCTCAGGAGACCGACGCTTGACGCCGTTCCCCTAAGAGCCAACAGCTAACAGCCAGGAGCTTTTTTCAACCCGAGCGTGGCGCGGTAATCACCACTCCTGACCCGCCCGCTCAGAACGAAGCAAACGAGGAGACAAGATGCCGAGAGTCAAACGAGGTCCAAAGAGAAAGAACCGCCGCACCAAGATCCTGAAGCTGGCCAAGGGCTACTTCGGGATGAAGTCGCGCGGTCACCGCATCGCGAAACAGCAGGTCGAGAAGGGGCTGAACTCCGCCTTCGCCGGCCGCAAGGATCGCAAGGGTGATTTCCGGAAGCTCTGGATCGCCCGCATCAACGCCGCCGCCCGCCTGAACGGGATCTCCTACTCGCAGCTCATCGCCGGCCTGAAGGCCGCCGGTTCGCTGGTCGACCGGAAGATCCTGGCCGACATCGCCGTCCGCGATGCCGCCGCCTTCACCGCCTTCGTCGACAGCGCCAAGGCTGCTCTGAACAAGCAGCAGCTCCGTACCGCACTCGACAAAGAGACTGCCACCAAGCGTCCCGCCGCGAAACAGGCCACCGCGTAACGCAACTCCTATCGATCGACACCAAACGCGGGCCTCGTGCCCGCGTTTTTGTTTGTACAATCGCCGGCCCGACATGCTCGACGACATCAAACGCATCAACCACGAATTCGACGCCGCCCTCGCCGGCGCCAACACCGCCGCCGCGCTCGACGAGCTGCGCGTCCACTACTTCGGCCGCAAGGGCGGCCTCATCCCCGCGCTCTTCGCACGCCTCAAGGAGGTCCCGAAGGAGCAGAAGAAAGACGCCGGCGACGCGCTGAACAAGCTCCGCGACCGCCTCGAGTCGGAGCTGAACGAAAAGCACGAGCGCATCGCCGCCGAGGAGTCGAAGCGGAAGGAGTCGCGCGACATCATCGACGTCACCCTCCCTGCCCGCCTCCCCAACCTCGGCCATCTCCACCCCGTGACCATCGTCCGCCGCGAGATGGAGACCATCTTCGCCGAGATGGGCTACTCCCTCGATCCCGGCCCCGAGGTCGAGACCGACTGGTACAACTTCGAAGCCCTCAACTTCACCCCAGACCATCCGGCCCGCGATACGCAGGACACGTTCTTCCTGGACGTCGAACCGTACCTCCTGCGCACCCACACCTCGAACGTACAGATCCGATCGATGGAGAAGTACAAGCCGCCGGTGAAGGTACTCTCATGCGGCCGCGTCTACCGCCGCGACGAGATCACCATGCGCCGCTCGCCGATGTTCCATCAGGCCGAGGGCTTCCTCGTCGACAAAGGGATCCACATCGGCCACCTCCGAGCCACCCTCGAGCACTTCATCAAGCGCCTCTTCGGTGCCGACTCGAAGATGCGCATGCGCCCGAGCTTCTTCCCCTTCACCGAACCGTCTGCCGAGGTCGACATGTCGTGCGTGTTCTGCAAAGGCGCCGGCTGCGGAACCTGCTCCCAGACCGGCTGGATGGAGATCCTCGGCTGCGGCATGATCCATCCCCAGGTGTTGCGCAACGTCGGCATCGACCCCGAGGAATGGAACGGCTTCGCCTTCGGCCTCGGCCTCGACCGCTGCGCCATGATCAAGTTCGACATCCCGAACATCCGGACGTTGTTCGAGAACGATCTGAGGGTGCTGCAGCAGTTTTGAGTGGGAGAGCTGCCCTCGAGGAAACCCATGCCGATCTGACGTCTCAGATGCCGCGACTGGACGCTAAGGATAAGTTGATCAGCGGAATTAGTATCGGCCTCTTTGCGTGCTAGGTCAAAAGCTGTCGAAAACGTGACGCCTTGAAGCATCAGCCAGAAGGCGACGAGCATGATCGACGCTGAGAACGGCCGCGGCACGCGGGCCTGTGGTGACGAAAGGCCGGCAAGAGGGATGAAGAGAGCCGCGTCTGTGAAGAGGCCGATCACAATGGCGGGATGAGGTCATTCTGCATCCCGCTACATTCTCCTCGCAGGCACCCGATTGCGAGAGGCTGTCACCTCGTCTATTTGAATTCCGAGGAGCTGGGCGTGGCGTTTGATCGTTCGCGATGGCAGGCCGAGCGCGACAAATTCATTCAATTTCGCTTCAACCGTCGCATCACTTCCGAAATACATGATGAACGCGTCGAGATTCTCTACACAAGGGCACCAGATGACCGCCGTCGTGCGCAAGTCGGCCGGTAGCTCCAGAGGGAAAGACGCTGGTCGCGGTTTTATTGGGATCTGCCTGTCCCCATCCTTGGGAAGGTAGCGTTCGCCTGGCTTGATACACCGTCCATCGGGCTGCGCGATCGCCCAGCCCGCAGGAGCGATCTGCTGGCGCACTGCGAAGAGAATCATGACGGTCGCCGCCATCGTCACGAGCCACCCGCACGCCAACCAAAGCCAGCGCCACGGAGAAACACTGAGATAAATACCTGTCGATGCTGCGGCTATTCCGGCCACACCAACGCACGCGCCAAGGATCACCTTGATACGCCGTCGCCGTTCGATCGACTGCAGTCTTGCCGTCGCCGGTGGCATCGATGACTCGTTGCCGGCGCGGGAAGAGGTGAGGGCCAGGAGAGCGACGGCCGGGTATCCATATTTCACGATGTTCTCGACGAGCGGTCCGACGAGATCGTCGAATCTCATCGGATTACGCAGCAGCCAGATCGCCGTGATTGCCGCAGATCCGAAAACGAACATCGCGCCGGCGATTCGCATCTTCCGGCTCCGTAGATGTTGTTCGAGCGCGAGAGAGACCGCCATTGCCGACGTCATGGCTACCAAGGCCGTCAGCGCAATGACCCACAAGTCGAAACTATGCGGTGATTTTGCGCCAATCGTCATTTCATTTCCTCAGAAACCTCAGAACAGATGCACGCCGGCCGATTCGGCAAGCCATTCGAACGGAGTGAGCACGCCCTGCGGCACGAAGGCCGCACTCGACAATACGGGCATACGTCCTAACGCGCTGCATGCGAAGTAACCGACGTGCTTGAAATCGCGCTCGGCGCTCCGAACCAGATTGCCTTCGCCGTTTTGCATCAGCCATTCGCGAACCGCGGTGCTGAAGCGTTGCTCGGAAGTGACATCAGGTTCTGTGACCGCGGCCTGAAGAGCGCGAATGTCGTTCTCGATTCCGACGGCGTCGATTTTCGTGACGATGACCGCCAGCGGAACAGGCATCCGATCCTTGTCGCCACGCTGCTCGCGTATCGTTAGCATCATCCGCGCATAGACGTTACCAGCCGGTTCCTCGCTCGCCCGCAGTTGTGTGGCGTAGGCGCTCAAGTCGCGGGCGCGATCGATGCGCACCTGCGCAAGCGAGAATGGATCGATCAAGAGCGCGACGGCGCTCGTGTGCTCAAGAAAGTTCTGCCGGCCGAGATCCGACGCACCGCTGTAAAGCTCCCCCGCAGCGTCGTAGATGTAAACGAGCGATTTCCCGCGACGCGTATCCTTGATCCGAAGGAGCATTGCATTTGGCGAGGCGCCAGCGGTCTTGTCGACGGGAACCCCGCGCGCGAAGCGCTGCGCCGCCGCCTCGAATGCGGACTGGTCTGCGCTCTCCGGAAACGTCATTTCCACGCTCGATTTCTTGCGGATCTCGATCATCGTGGCCGTGAGAAATGCCGTCTTGCCGACAAATGCGCCGCCGACGACCGGGATGTGGACATTGCGGGCGCTGCCGATGACCTCGTTCAAAGGCTTGCGGCACGATTCATGAGGACAGAACGCCGGCACGCTGCTGCGGCCCAGCAGAAAGAGCGTCGGAAGCCATGCGCCACACTTACAGCGGCGCCGCACGGTTCCATATGAGCCGGGCAACAAAGCGTGATGCTGTGCGCCGCACGATGCACAGCGATACAGCGGCAGTGCAATGCGGCGATGACAATCGCGATTGGGACAGACGAGATAAATGCGCCGTACGAACATCGACAGCAGTTCCATGCCCCGCAACGTGACTGCAGCGGCTGCGGTCGCGGCGAGCACAACGCCGATAAGAATAGCGTGTAGCGACGTTGCCACGGCGAAGATGACGAATCCGACGATGACCGCGATGCCGAACGCGACGAACAGGCCGGCGCCGAGAGGCCACATTACCAGCTCTGGCTCCCCGGAGATGACGCTGGCCAGGCGTCCTCCCACGGTCCGAATCCTCGTCAGCGCTGACGAATATGCGCCCGCCGTTGCAAGCCGAAGCTCGCTCCACGCCGCACTGTAGAAGTACTGCTTGATGGCCGGCTCCCGTCCCTCCTGAGAGCGCGGCATCTTGCGTACATTCGCCATCAATGCCTCTACGTGATCGGCAAGAATCAGAAAGACCGCTGCAACGCCACCAAGACCCGCGATCACGGGGACCGCATATACGAAATAAGCGAGGACCACCGAAATGTAGAGTGCAATGGCTAGAATAAGGAGCAGTACCCCCAGAATCGCTTCCATTACCGCGGCCTCATTCCGCGCAGGGAGCCGCCTTCCAGGACGACTTGTGCGATCTGTTCGAATGCCTGCGTCAGTTGCGAGCTCGTATCGAAGAGGGCGCTCTGATCTGCGCTGGCGATCTTCTTCAGGAAGTCATCATCGGCAGAGCCGAATCCGATGGCGATGACTTCACATCCCGCCTTCCTGCAACTCCGTGAGCCCTCTATGGCCGCCGGCTGGCATGACCAGACGCCGTCTGCAAGGACGACGATGAACTTGACGCCGCTAACCTTTTTCATCAACTTCTCGGCGTCGTGGAACGGATGATCGTCATTGCCGCCGCCAACCATGCCGATATGCAGCGAATCGATCCCGCGCAGCACCTTTTTTGCATCACGGACGGCATCAACAACGACGCGCGAGGAGTCGGCGAAGGCGATTACGCCGACGGCCGTGTTCGTGAGATCACTGGATTCCACGAAGCGCCGCATCGCTGTCTGCGCGTCTCGCAGCGGCTCACCGCTCATGCTGCCTGAGAGATCGACGGCGAGATAAACGGTTCGCGGCGGCAGAGGAGGCTTCCAGCCGGGCGGCCGCGTGAGCCACGTCATGTCCTCCGGCAGAGGCTCTTTTCGAACGTGCAGGAGCGTCTTGCCCCATCGGGGCACGGCTGCGACGTTGACGATACCGCTCTGGTCGTACTCATAATGGATGTCGATGATGTCACTGCGCTGCGCGAGGTCGATGACGTACTTGCCAACAAATGAGCAGTTGACTGGACTGTCGTCTTCCCCCTGGGTGACGTAGACGCTGACGCTGTCCTCGCCTGCCGACATCACGCGATACGGACGCGACTCGCTGCACGGAATGCGTTGGTTGCGCGCGAGAAGGATCGTATTTACATAGCGGTCGCCGTCCGCATTGATCGCAATCATGCCGAGGCTGTGACTCATCACGTCCCTGACTCTCAGCGCCGGCAGCGCACGCAATGAACGCCGTCCGGTGTCGTTCAGCGCACCGCAGACGGCAGCGCCGATGGCCACGCACTCATCTGGATTTACGGTCTGGTTCGGTCTTTTTCCCGTCAGCCGCTCGGTCAGCCCGTGACACGCCGGCATCCGGCTCGAGCCGCCGACGAGGAGGATGCTGTCAAGGCTCCCTGCGAGGGTATGCGTCTCATCGAGCACCTTCTGGACGAGTTGCTCTGTTTGCCCGAGGAGGTCGGAGGTGAGAGTCTCGAATCGCTCACGGGTGACGTCGATCCGCGTGGTGGTCCCGCCGAGCGCGAGGTGCATCGTGGACTGGAGCCGCGCTGAAAGCTCTTTCTTCACCTTCTCGGCTTCGGCATACAAAAGCTGCAGATCGGTGGCCTCGCTCAACGCGTCGTAGCCGGTGCGCATCCGGAGCTCTTCGGCCGCATACGTGACGAGGCGATCGTCCCAGTCCTTGCCGCCGAGCGTGTGATTGCCATCGGTGCCGACGATGTCGATCTCCTCGGCGTGCAAGCGCACGAGCGTGACGTCGAAGGTGCCTCCCCCGAGGTCGTACACGAGAATGAGACGCTCGTTCTCGACGACACGAAGACCGTACGCAAGCGCGGCCGCTGTCGGCTCATTGATGATCTGCAAGACCTCGAGGCCGGCGTTCTCCGCGGCTCTCCGCGTCTTCAGCCGGCCGGCATCGAGAAAATAGGCCGGCACGGTCACGACAGCGCGGTGTACTGGCCATCCGAGGTGTGCTTCAGCATCGCGTTTGAGTTTCGCCAGCACGGCGGCGGAAAAGTCGACAGGCGTGAACGGCCTTCCGCGGTATTCGTACCGCACGTCGTTTTCCATGTCGCGTTTGAAAAAGCGCGCGGTGTTTGCGGCTTCGAACGGGAGGTCGGTAAGCGCGCAGTCACCGACAATCAGCTCTCCGTTCGGCGCGACCTGCACGATCGATGGCGTGGTCCGTTTCCCATCGGCGTTCGGCACGATGAATGGACGGCCGGACTCGTCGATGATGGCCAGGACGGAGTTTGTCGTACCGAGGTCGATGCCCACAACGTCGCTCATCGCGCGCCTCCCTGACCCGAACCGCGACGCCGGAAAAGGCGGCCCAAGAATGTGGTCTTCTTCCCGCCCAGCTCCAGGCGCCAGACGTTCCATGCGGTTGCGGCCGCGTTATCCACACGCGCCAGTTCGTGTCCGACCTCGTCGACCCTCTTGCGCGGCCAGCCGCGTAACTGCGAGGCAAGACCTTCGGCAAGCAGCCACTCGCGATGCTCACCAGCGATCCGCCAGACCTGGAACAAGTACGCGGCCGTACTGACCGGGACGGCCGACGTGCAAAGCCGCTCGACCGCACGCCGGGCATAGTTAATGAGCAGATCTCCATGCACCGCAATCGCACGCGAGAGGTATTTCGTGTGTACGCGCGGGTCGCGGATGCTGAGGAGGTTGTTGGCGATGGCGTCTTCGAGCCAGGCAGCCGCACCGGTGTCGAGGTTCCGTTTGCCGAGCAGCGTGATCGCGGTTTCCAGCGGCTTGTACGGATCGGCGGCGTTGAGGTGCATCAGCGCTCGGCGCGCCTGGAAAACGGCGACGGGATAGAAACGGTTTCCGAGCGCGGTACGGTTTTCCATTTTGGCCAGAACGGCCGCGAGCTGTTCGGCTTCTTCGGGATGAGTAGTCTGCATAAACAGCAGCGGCGGCAACGCGAAGAGCAGCTTCGTTGCGGGCATCAATGCGGGATAGGTTTCGCTGATCCGCAACACATCGCGAACGTGTGGCGTGACGCCCCGCCAGACGATGCTGCAGATCTCATCGATGCGCGCGGCCGTGACGCTGCCGTCGAGTTGCTTCGCCGTCAGCACCGTGGCGTTGAACGCAGTGAATGGATCGCGCTCGAGCACGGTCAGCACGCGCGCATAGAAACCGATATCTTCGCTTTCCGCGACGACATCACGCGTCACGCCGCGCACTTGCTCGTCGCGAAGCCACGACTCGATTCGTTCCAACGGCATTTCGGCCGGCGGCATCGCGCGCAGCGCAGCGACCGTCGCGGCGAGCATCTCGCCGCTGGCATTTCGCGCCAAATGCAGAACACGAGCCTGCACCGATGCGTCGGTGATCCATCGCGCGGCAGCGGCGCCGGTGCGGCGCGGATCAGCAAGTGCGAAACCGAGAACGTCGCCGGATACGAGCAGAGCGGCGAAGCGAGGTGCAGAGGCCGCGCTGTCGATTGCCTGGAACCACTGCGGAGCGAGCGGCGCGGCTAGCCGGCGAACATTCTCTGAATGCGGCGACAACTCCGCGAGCCGTTCGCAGTAACTCTCGGACTCGGTGATTGCGGTTTGCGCCAGCCACGGCGCGATCTGTTCTTCCACCGCCGTCGCGACCGGCGTGCGGCGCGCCCGGTGATACAGTTGGAACAGCGCCTCGGCAAGATCGAAACGAAGAGCGCCATTGCCGATGACCGACGAAAGGACACGCCTCATCTGCTCGGAGTTGAAGCGTTCCACGCGCTCCGTGAGCCACATGATGTCGGCGGGTGTAACCGTACCCTCGAGCCGTCCGTCAGTGAGTGCGTAGCCGAACCATGTCTGATCGACCGCGGCGGCTTCGACGCCGGCATCGACGAGTTGGGCAAATGCCGCGAAGTTCGCCACGCGGTCGGCGGATTGCCTCCAGGCGGCGGCGACGCCCTTCGCGAAGCGCGAGGAAACGTCGATGGGAGAAAAACGTCCATGGATGAAATCGAAGACCGAATACTGATGATCGATCTCGAATTGCGTTCCACGAAAATCACTGTCGCCGGTCGTGCCGATGATGATGGCTCCCGATTCGTACGGCGACTTCGCGTACGTCGTGAAACTGGTCGCCAGCGCCAAGTGGCGAGGCAGCGCGTACGTTGCGGCGGCGATCCACTTGGCGATTGATTCATCCTCGTCCACAATCACCACGCGGCGCCCCGTCTTCAGCGCCAGACGAGTCGCCTCCACAATTCCGGCTACGTGTCCCGGGCGCTCGTTCACGAAGCTCCGGACTGCTTCCGCGTCGATCACTCCGGAAAGCGGAAATTCGCTCACATGAGGAAGCTCCCGCTGGGAACTTTCGGCGCTCATCCACGCCGGCGATTTCCAAAGCTCGATCGGCAGTTGGTTAGCGAGATCACGTTGCGTGTTTTCGGTGACCGCGTAATGCGTGAAGTAGTTACCCCACCGTCCGCTGTAGTCGAGACCGATGTAGCGCGACTGCGCGAGAACGCTTTGTCCGCCTCCGAGCGGCTGATAGAGAAGCACCAGCGGGAACCGCGCGAGCTCTTCGTCCGACGGTTGCACGGCTGCAGATGACGGCGGGGCATACATCCCAAGCCGCTCGATCTGGTCGAGCAGACGCGGATCGAAACCCGGTGTCGCGGCATTGAACTGAAAACCCTTCGATCCGCGCAGACCGGAGACACAGGAGGTGTAGTAGGCCTGCATGAAGCTCATGCCGTCTTCCTCCGTTGGCCGTCGATGACGCGCATCCGGTACAGCAGCCAGAGAAACGGGTCTTCGATGCGGAACGGCGCGACACCGCCGGCGATGCGGCCGTGCTCATCGGGTGCGCAACCGAGTGCAGACACGCCGAAGTACGCGTACTCGGCGAAGCGCTGGCTGACGAGTTGCTCGAGACCGGTACCGACCCACTGCGCAACATGCGTGCGCATCGTCTCGTTCATCTGCTCCTGATCGGTCAAATTGAGGACGCCTTGGTGGATACAGTCGCGGTGAGCGACGGACCCGCGAGGCAGGAGCTCGCGGATTGCGTCGAGTTTCGAAAACGTCAGGGCGACCGGGATGCGGATCCTTTTGTGGATGTCGAGCCCGAGAACGTTGCGGATCACCTCGTCGGTGCGGCTGACGACGTCGATCGGATTCGTCCGTTCCTCGGGGAAGACGCGCTTGCCGGCCAGCCGTGATTGGACCGCAGGGATCTGCAGCGGATCGAGAAGAAAGAGAATGCCCGATGCGCTGGCCATGTAGCGGTTGTGCGCGTTGAGCGTGTTCGTCGTCGTGAAGTTCTCGCCCGCTGTGTCGAAGAAAACGAGCGTTACGACGCGAAGGGATTTGTAGATCGTCCCCTCCTCGAAAACGAGGCGGTAGATGAGCGGATATGTGCGCGCGGCGCGCGTGGTCGGAATGGCCGTCTTTTCCTCGTAGACGTGCTTGCGGAACTCGGCTGCGTATCGCGTGCGCGTACGGTCATCGACGGCGTTGAGCGAAGCCCGGAAGCGCACACCGAAGTCGTTCGTGAGGGTATTGATCAGGACGGCGATGTAATGGCTCTTTCCGACGTCCTTCGCCCCGATCACCGCGATGATCAGGTTTTCCGTCGATTCGAGGCCGGTCGGCCACTCGTTGTGGCAGTGAGGGCAGAGCTTCAGACGGGTCTCGTAGCGACAACTGCACATCGCGCTGCGCGGCACACCCGGCCAGAACGGTCGGGGTGGCGTGAACGTTCTGGGCTTTGGCACCGGTGGCGAACCATCGCTGACGAAGCGCGACAGTTCGACATCAAGCACCATCGGGCAGTCGCCGGTCGGATTGACGCAGCGGAATTGCATCTGTTCGCTGGTGAATCTTGAGAAGCAGTACGGACAAAGAAGCTTGGCCATCGTTACGTGATCCTCGCGTCGGACGGCGGCGGGTCATGAAGCTCTAGCTCGTCGTATGCGCGCGAGCTGCTAAAGAACGCGCGAAGGAAGAACGGTCTGCGCGTGCCGGAGATCTCGAATTCGTACGAGCGAGGTGAGCGCGGCTGAAGCTTCACTGAGGAGATGCGTCCGATCTCGTGACCCTCGCTCGCGCTCTGCGGCTGACGGTCTCCGGGCGCGGCGATGACGATGATCTCCGGCACCGCTACGGCGTCGCCGCTTACGAGCGTGACCGTAACGCGGCGGCGAGTGAACAAACCTCGCGCCACGTGATACCGCACCGCGCCCCGGCGCAGCCGTACCTGCCCGTTCGCGCCGGGCCGGGCGCCGCTACTGAATGTACCATCTGGACCGCGGGCAAAGGCGCGGAATTGCCACGTGCCGGGCCCGGGGACGTCGATGCGTAAGGAACCGATGCGCAGATACTCGCCGCGCGAGATTTCCACGCATTGCGGTCCGGTTGCGGATGACGCAGGCGGCCCGCCAGCCGCCCAGGCGACGCGCACGACGCCGCACTCTTCGGGCCAGGTCCAGCGAACCTGTAGGTACTGCCCGAAGTCTTCGATCGTAAGTCCGCTGACGTCTTGGATGTTCGCAAATGTTTTCTCCGCTCCGACGACGCCGGCCGACCTCACGATCGTCACCGCGAGGTAGTGCGCCACGCCCGGCAACGGAAGCCGATCGATCGCCTCGCCATCGCCGAGCGACGCCATCGCTGACGCCAATGCGAGCTCCGACACGCTTACGAGATCGCCGCTCTTCCAGCGCGGCGCACTCGGGAATCGAAGGATGGAGACACTGCCACGCGGCACGGGTTGCCATACCGCGTGCACGCCATCCTCATCGACGCGCAGATCGAATTGCGTGAGAGGAGCAGGAAGGATGTCCGGCGTCGCGCTCAGCCGGATTCCGCGCGATCGGAGAGGTACTCGGCCGCTTCCATCGTATTCGACGATGACGCGGTAGACATAGGTGACGTCATTTTCGACGGTGCGGTCGATGAAGCGGCTCGAACTGACGTCGCTGATTTCGGTCTCCGCGCTCGAAGCGCCGCCGGAACGGTAAACGCGCACGCGGCCCGATGGGTGCGGCTTCCACTCGCCCTTGACCATGCTGCCGGTCGCGCGGACCGTCGGTTCGACGACATCTCCGTTGATGAAGCACGGCGGGGATGACACCCCTTCGGAAGTCGAATCGCCCCGGCGAACCATGACGGTGTAGACGGCATTCGTTCCGGCAGATGGAGAGGCGTCGACTGCGCTCGTCCCGGTCGTTCGTCCGAGGACGCTCCCCGTTTCGTCGCCCCGCGCAACGACGTACGAGAGATCGCCCGCGGCGAGACTCTCTTTCCAAGTCACAGTGACGCGTGTGCCGTCGTACGCCGCAGTCACTCGGGAGGCCGGTTCGGGCGGGCGCGCCAATCCCCTCCGCACCTCGGGCGCGTCGGCAACGATCGTCGCCGCCTGAGCATAAAGCAGGTATGCATCCCTGAACTCTCTGCGCGCCTCCAGCCCGGCTGCTTTCGAGATGAGCGACGCAGTCTGGGTGATCTTTCGCTCGACTTCTTCGACCACCATCGCCAGGGGTCGGCCATCAGGCGCGACCCATGATGGATGAGCGCGCTGCAGCGCACTCAACGCCTCGCGCGCGGCAAAGAGCCGCTTTTCGCGCACGGCATCCTGATAACGTGCCGTGGCCTCCGCGATCGTGCGGCGCACATCGTCCAGGCGGCGAAAAGCCGGAGCTGCATCTCCCTCACGTCCCCAGACGGACTCGATGCGAACAGCTGTCTCCTGTGCGGAATCGAGATCCCCGCCGTTGAGAGCCAGATCCATCTGCCGCAGCCAGAGCGCGATCTGTTCCCACTGGGCGAAGGAAAACTGACACTTCAAGCAGAAGAGAGCGACGGCCGCGTTCTCCGTTCCACAGCGGCGGCACGTCCGCCACAAGGGCGCATGACACACCACACAATTGCGGACGCTCGTATTGCCCCACCCCGTGCCGCATGAAGGGCAGACGACGCCTCCCGCAGCCGCGGCCGCATCGCCGGCGATGACCGCGCCCGCTGCCCGTGCCTGATCGATGATAAATTGCCGCGCGCGCGCCTCGGAGATTCCGAGTTGCCGCGCGCGGTTGACCAGCGCCTCGATCTCCGCCGGATCGATCCGCCTTTTTGCCAGCGGTACCTGTACATCGGGTTTGAAGTCATCGAGCAATTCCTCTTCGCGGAACAACTCGAAACGTACGGGGTCGCGGCCAATGAAGTGAGCCTTGATGACGCCGAGAACATCCTGCGCCGCGGTCTTGGTCTGATCCGCAGCGCGCACCGAGTTCTCGCGCGCGGCGGCCTCGTAAGCGCGCTGAATTTCCGCCTGCGTGGCCCTTCCTCGGATGCCCAGAAAATCGAGCAGGTCGCGTTTCTTGAGAATGGCCAACGACGTGCGAATCTGCGTGCGCACGGTCGAAGGGACCACGTCTGCGGGCGTTGCTGACGCGGCTTTTTCTGTTGCCTTGACCGGTACGCGGATCCGTTTTTCGATCTCCGCAGGAGCGAGAGCCGGGTATTGCTTGAAAATTTCTGTTTTTTCCTCGGGCGTGATGTAGCCCTTCGCTGCCGCGAGCTGCAGCGTCCGATCGAGTCGCACGAAATCGGCTTCGGAGTCTTTCTTCCGCTTCTTCTCGACCAGCGCCCGCGCCATGCTGCGAGCTTCGCGATCCAGCAGCGTCAGCTTCGATTCCGATGTCTCGCTCGTAGCCGCGAGGGCCGTGGCGATCTTGCCGCAGACGGGGTGGTTTCGCGTCTTGTTCCAGAAACTCAGCACCTCGTCCAGCGCTTTTTCAATGTCCGTCCGCGCCTCCACCGTGAGAGGGAGGTCATAACGGGTAAAGAGGTCCGGCAGCCCCTCGCCTTTGGCAAAGCGATCGGCCGCGGGCCTCAGAACGCGCGCGAGGTAATCAGGTTCGAGAGTCCACACGTCGTCCTTGTCCTCACTACGACACGTTCTTGCGAATGAGGTCGCGCCGCTTCTCGGCGATCTCCTTGTCGTTGAGTACTCCCTCGATCGACGCGTTCATGACTAGATCGCGCCCCGAGGACGGCTCGATGGCGCGAACATTCAGTGTGGCGTCTTCGCGGAGACCGAACGTCACGTGAATCGGAGCGCCCTTCGGCAGATTGGGCGGTAGGTTCGCAATCTCACCCTCGAGGATCTGATGGTTGGCATCGAGACTGGGCGATTCCGCATCATTCGACTCGACCACGCGGATGTAGACGGTGCTCTGGTTCGCGCGCAGCGTCCCGAATTCGGTATTGACCACCTCCGCCGGCATCTGCGTGTTCTGATGAATGAGGTAGACGACTTCCTCATTTTTTCCTTCATCGTCCGTTACGACGACGAGGCCCAATGCGTGGGAGCAGGCTATCTTCGCCGAGACCTTGGGCGTCGGGAAGCTGAACTTCCTCCCTTCGCTGACCTCGATGCTGATGGCCATCAATGCCGCACCTTTTGCGACGGCCAGGTCAGGCTCGAACAGTTGCGGGTCGAGGGAGAACGTCTCTTTGACACGGCGGGCGATGACCGGCATGCGGCTTGAACCGCCCACGAGCAGGAGTTTGTCGACGCGGGGAACACCCCTGCTTGCCGCTTCCTGCAACACGTTCTGCGTCAGCTCAATGGTTCGTTCGGTGAGGTCTCGAGTCAGTTCCTCGACGTTTTCGCGCGTCAGCTCGATCTGCGTACGTGCGCCACCAAACGACACGCCGACCTTGGTGCTCTCGCGCGCGCTGAGCGAGCGCTTGTAGCTCTCCGCCTGAAGGAGCAGTTCCTGCACTGACTGCGCGTCATCCCTAGGATCACCAGACGCCGGTTCAGCCTTCATGAACTCCTCGACCAGATAGTTGAGGATGCGCTCGTCCCAGTCTTTACCGCCCAGATGGTGATCGCCCCCCGTACATATGACGTTGATCTCCCCCTGCTCCAGCCGCATCACGGTGACGTCGAATGTCCCGCCGCCGAGGTCGTAGACGAGCACGACTTCATCGTTCAGTTTTTCGCGGACGCCGTATGCGATCGCCGCAGCCACCGGCTCGTCGATAATTCGTTTGACGTTGAGGCCGGCGAGTTTGCCGGCGTTCTTGGTGGCCTCGCGTTGCGGTGCGCCGAAATACGCCGGGCAGGTGATCACCACGTCGGTGATCGTCTCGCCCGTCATCGCGCCGGCGTCCTGCACCAGCTTACGCAGAATCAATGATGAGACCTCTTCGGGCGTGTACTTCTTGCCGTCCACGTCGAACGTGAACGAGGCATCTCCCATGTTGCGTTTCACGAATGCCGCGACGCGGCCGGCCTCGGCCTTCGTGGCGTTCTTTGCCGCAGTACCGACGACGATGTTGTCGGCGTTCTCGAAGAACACGACGGAAGGCGTCGTTTGTTCGCCCTCGGCGTTTGCCAGGATGACTGGGCGTCCTGACTCATCGACGTAAGAGATGCAGGAGTATGTAGTACCGAGGTCGATTCCATAAACGCGGCTGGCCATATCAAATATCTCTCCTTCTCAGCTACTTGAATCCGTGCGCGATGGCTGGATTGCGAGGCGGTAAACGTCGACGTCCGCGAAGCGGACGATCCGGCTGCCTGATCGGAAGCCGGGGCGACGCATGACGGCGATGCGGCGGTCGAGCGAAGCGTCGTCGATCGGGACCGCCGACACCGCGCGTTGCGCCGAGGGATCGAATGCATCGCCCGTGTCGAAGACGAAGAGCTCGACGTCGTATCGGGCGAGGATCTCGATCACTTCGTCGCGGAAATACACGAGATCTTTTACATCTGCGTTGTTTCCGGCGGACTCGCGCGCGGCTACCGCCGCCGCGAGCTGATCGTGCAGATGGATAAGATCGCGGATCAGCGGCGCGACCGCCTGCGTCAACTCGCCCCTACGCAGTTGCTGCACTTCGTCATGCAGGCGGGTGATGCTCTCTTCGCGAGCATGCGCCAGATCGTTCAAAGCCCGTATTTCCGCAGCGAACGCGGAGAGGCGTTCCGAGACTTCGGTCAACGTATTGGGAACGGTGGTGGGAGAAGAGTCTAGCCGGGACGTGTCGTCTCCGGCGTTCACCGAAACCTCAGCCTCTCCCTCGACGATCGACGGTTCTTCAGACATTGATTTTGGACTCCCTGATGCTTACCCTCAGATTAGGAGTGCCGCGAGCTGGAAATTTCCTACCCCAAGGTAGGGAAAAAACCGCGGAGACACACTCCAATAGAAGTGCTCCTGCGACCCTTACGCGGCCGGCGCCGCATCGATCAGATCCTCATCATCGGAGTTCCCGTCACGGTGATCGCAGCTTGCGGCGCGGTCGGCCTCTCGTTGCACAGGCAGCGCGTGCAGGCGATTACGGAGGAGCACCTGAAGGCCGCTGCGCAGTTCGAAGTGCCGACGCGGATCGCATGGAACGTTACGCTCGAGGAGTTCGCAGGCACATTCCAGGGGAAGCTGAACACTGGCCAAACGTCGGCCTGGCTCATTCTGGAAATCGATCATCCACGCATCGAGGACGAGTTCGTCACCTTCCACTACACGATCAACTCACCAACGAGACGCCGCTCCGGAAACGGTACCGCGTCGCTGGCGGGCCGATGGATCCACCTCGGCACGCTCAAAGGCCAGATCGTTCGCAACGGTGATGGATCGCTGACATTCCGGTCAATGCCGAGAGATGCGAAACCGGAATGGACCCTCGAGGCATCGCGATGAATCGGGGCGCGCCGATCGTAGCCCTCCTTGCCCTTCTGAACATCCATTGCGACACGCGGCAAGGGTCATCGGTTCAGCCGAATTTGACGGCGCAGAACAATGAGCTTCGCGCGAAGCTCGAAGCCGAGCGAAAGAAGAACACGCTCGAACAGCAGTACATCGAAGAGGCGACAAAGACGATCAACAGCGTGCACGATCAACTGATGGCGTTGCAGCCGATCGAGACGACGCTCCGCGGTGTCGAACGAGACAAAGTAGAAAGTGTGGCGATCTCTCCAACGCAGCGTGAGGACATGCTTGCCGCCATCGACGCGGTCCAGCAAAGCCTGCAGAACGACATGAAACTGCTCGAGGAGTTTCGCACTCGCACGCAGAACGCCGAAGGAAAGGTGGCGGGCCTCGAGGAAACCATCTCGAAACTTCAGGCAGTCGCCGACGCCAAGAGTAAGGAGATCGCCGAGCTGCGCGAGTCGTTTAGGCAGATGTCCGAGACCGTCACATCGCTCCAGCAGACCCATGTATCCGACCAGATGGAGCTGGAAGAGAAGTCCGCGGAACTTCGCCGTCTGACGACGGAGCTTACGGAGACGAATGCCCAACTCTATGAGGTGCGATACATCCTCGGTAGTGCCGACGGCCTTGTGCTCCAGGGAGTCCTTCAGGAAACGCGACATTTTTTTCGCCGAACGGTCGCCCTTTCCCCGAATCCTCCTCTCAAGCTGTTCGAGTCCGCCGATTCGCGCGGACTTAGAGAGCTTCCGCTCGCCGCGCCGAACACTGCGATAACGCTTTATCCGCCGCGCCCTAACGGTTCGTATCATGTGGTTGCGCAAAGCGGAAACGTGTCATCCCTGATCATCGATGATCCGGCCACTTTCTGGCAAACACGGTTCGTCGTGATCGCGATTGATCGGTGAGTCGGTGGTGACATGAGCAGCGTTGGACGGCGATCACAGACTGACTATTGCAACCGCGAATTGACACTCTTCAGATCCCCTTACTCCTCCTTCCTCCGCTTACGCATCGTTCTCGCTCGTTGGCAAAAACGCCCTCATACCCAAAGGTCGCGGGTTCAATCCCACCTGCGACCAATCGCAATTATTGGGACTCAGGGGTTTAGACTCTAGGCGGCCAGCCGCTGGCCGGCTCGACGCCCGCCACAAGGCTAAGTTGCAGTGTATGCGTTACCCGTCGCTTACGGTCGCAACGAGAATGGCAAGCCTGCCGTCTGGTTGCACGACGACCTCGTAGCTCTTAATCCAGCGCTCCTCGGAAGGAAAGAGGCTCATCTTCCGCTCAACGAGATCGGTGAGCCAGCGATCGGTGAGTGGAATCCCGCGGCTGACCGCGGCTTGAACAGCCTCTTGGATCAAGCCGTCACGATCCGGCGCGGGGACGAGGGACAGATTCCAGGCGATCGCACCCAATGCCACCAATGCTTCGTAGCTACTCCGTGTTTCGTCGTCGACCGCGTGTGGTGCGATGAGCTGCGCCAGACGTGTTGAATCCTTCCTGGCGTCGGGCTCAAAATTGATCGTGCCTGACCGATGGTGTTTCTTGCGAGATGCCTTGCCCACGATCAACTCGCTCCGACTTCGTCCGGCTAACGGCCCAAGCTCCCCCGCTTGAAGAGCCGCGCGCGAAAATGGTAACGCACTCGCGACGCAGCAACGCACGGCTCCAAGTCCGGTGCAGCGAAGAGTTGGGCCCAACTCGCTGTTCGTTTGGATCACGTCTGAGAATCAACTTCCGGATCGTCAACCGGCCTGGGGCACGATCGTCAGCCGCTCATTCGGCAGGCGGTAGTTGAACGCCGGAACCCTGCGCCACCGCCGGTTGTGGAACTGGATCATCCGCCCACGATCGCCTCACGCCGCAACAGCTCATCGAACCGGAGACCGGCGGCTCTCGCCGCCGCGATCATCGATAGTAGGTAGCCGACGTTGCCGCAGTTATAAGTTCTCTCTGGCGGCGGCTCGAGCGGTTGCGGCTGATATACCTGTCCGGCAGCGCACGTCGGCCATGGAAGGACCGCGAACGGCCGAAACTGGTAGGTCGGCGGACTCCGTGGGTCCGTTCGTGGACTCCACGAGGCCATGAATTGACTCCGCGAGTCCATGAATTGACTCCGCGAGTCCATGAATTGACTCCGCGAGTCCATGAATTGACTCCACGAGTCCATGAATTGACTCCACGAGTCCATGAATTGACTCCGCGAGTCCATGAATTGACTTCGCGAGTCCATGAATTGACTCCACGAGTCCATGAATTGACTCTACGAGTCCATGAATTGACTCCGCGAGTCCATGAATTGACTCCACGAGTCCATGATGTCCGGCGTCAACTAGAACTGAGGGTCCAAGCAGGTCCAATCGTCGCTGAACACCGTGAATTGACTCCAGGGGTGCGCCGCATCTACCGGTATTGGTGGTCAGCCAGCCCGTATCTCTCACATTTGAGGTCGCGTCGACCTGGCACACCGCCTGTCAATCAGTGCGAGGAACGAGGTTTCTGATTCGGGCAAGGAGGTTTCTCGTTGTTGGAGACCAGGTTTCTGGTGGATGGGGACCAGGTTTCTGGTCGGCGGAACGAGGTTTTGGTTCGACGGAACGAGGTTTCTGGTTCGGTCGAACGAGGTTTCTCGTCCGCGAAACGAGGTTTCTGCTTGGTCGAACGAGGTTTCTGATTCGCGGAACGAGGTTTCTGGTTCGGGGAACGAGGTTTCTCGTCCGACGGACCAGTTCTTTGGTTCCACGGACCAGTTCAACCTGCAAAGTTTCCAAATTCAAACCATATCGAGCCCACCTTGGAGGGGAAACGAGCCGGAGAGGTCTTTTTTTGCACTGGATTCCGCTTACCGATCGCTGGGCTCAAGATCGATCGTGCCTAACCGATGGCGTCTCCTGTGAAGTGCCTTGCCTACGGGTTAGGCCATGGTCAGACCTCGTAATCCATCATTCCGAGCCACCGTGCGAGCCTTCCAGAATGAACCGGATGAGTCGGGGCGATGCACGAAACGTCGTCCGTTCCAACTTATTCACGGCTTCAATCAAGTTGACCAATCCCCGCCGTGCAGCGAGGTCGATCACGCCCAGCGTTCCCGAGACTGCGAGTCCACGTTCCCTCGCCGCATGACGGGCTTTCCTCTCGTCAAGCAAGAGTAGGCCGATGCCGGTGGACTGGGCCAAACCGATAGCTTCGCGCTCACCGGCGTCGAGTTGCCGTAGGTCATCCGAAAGGTCCGTTACGGTGCGACTCTCCAGTCAATTCGGAGTGCTCGCCATCTATTTCCTGATCTTGGCAGGCGCCTCTGGAGATTGAAGCTCGCGCAAGACTGCGCCGGGGATCAAGACATGACCGAAGAGAGCGGGAAGGAGATCCTGGAGCTCTATGAGAACAAGATAGTTGATCGGAGAGGTGTCGGAAACGACCGTCATTGACGGAGGGCGAGATCAAGATCTCGGCGGTCATTGTCGAGATCCTCCTCCGTGTATTGGAGGTACGCCTGGCGCTGCTTGAGGAACGCTTCCGTTTCCCATAACGAGAGACCAAGCAGTTCCCCAACCTGGTCCCGAGTCAACGCGCCGTCGCGATAGCCCTCCAGGGCCACCGCCTCGAGCGCGCCTCGCGAGACGTCGCGCCAGGCACATTCGAGCCGCTTCGCGATTTCCTCGGGTAGTTCAACGGCGATTCTCGTCACTTTTTGATCTTACCGCATGTCCAAGCCGACGCTCTTGATTGCTGGCCAAGCCTGCAGCCGAACCGTGAGAGTCCGCAGGGGCATGCGAGGATTATGATGCTCCGATGGCTCGTGCAGCGAAACGCGTGGCGACGTATGACGATCTCCTGAAGGTGCCCGACCATTTTGTCGCCGAGATCGTCGATGGCGAACTGTTTACCAGCCCGCGCCCCGCGTTGCGTCACGCGACGGCATCCTCGGCTCTCGGTGCGCTCCTGGGCTCGGCGTTCATGTTTGGCCACGGGGGGCCCGGAGGCTGGTGGATCCTCTTCGAACCGGAGCTGCATCTCGAAGCCGATGTTCTCGTGCCCGATCTCGCGGGCTGGCGGCATGAGCGGATGCCCGAGGTTCCTGACGAAGCGTGGTGTGACATCGCTCCTGACTGGGTCTGCGAGGTCGTCTCTCCCTCCACGGGACGTCTCGATCGCGTGCGAAAGATGCCGAAGTACGCCATGCACGGCGTCTCGCATCTCTGGCTCGTCGATCCCGGCGTTCGAACGCTGGAGGTTTACCGACTCGAACAGGGGCGGTGGTCTCTGATTGCGACGCACGGTGACGATGATGTTTCCCTCATTCGCGCCGAGCCGTTCGACGCCATCGAGCTCGATCTCCGCCTGCTCTGGGGACTTCTCGCTCCGTCACCGAAACCTCGAACAGGTCGCAGACGACCCTCGAAGGGACGTTAGCCTTCGCTTACGGTCGCCACGAGAATGGCAAGCCTGCCGTCTGGTTGCACGATGACCTCGTAGCTCTCGATCCAGCGCTCATCGGACGGAAAGAGTCTCATCTTTCGCTCAATGAGATCGGTGAGCCAGCGATCGGTAAGCGGGACCCCGCGGCTGATCGCGCCCAGAACAGCATCCCGGATCAAGTCGTCACGATCCTGCGCGGGGAGGAGGGAGAGATTCCAGGCGATGGCACCCAAGGCTACCAATGCTTCGTAGCTACTCCTCGTTTCGTCGTCATCTGTATGGGGTGCGATGAGCTGCGCCAGGCGTGTTGAAGCCTTCCCAGCGGCGGGCTCGAGATCGATCGTGCCCAAGCGATGGCGTTTCTTGCGAGATGCCTTGCCCACGAGCAAGTCTCCGACTTCGTCCGGCTAACGAACCGCAAGCTCACCGTCTATGAGCCGCGCCGAAATGGTAACGCACTTGCGATGCGACAATTCGCGGCGCGGGGAACGAGGTTTCTGATTCGGACAGCGAGGTTTCTCGTTGTTGGGAACCAGGTTTCCGGTGGATGGGGACCAGGTTTCTGGTTCGGGGAACGAGGTTTCTGGTTCCGTCGAACGAGGTTTCTGGTTCCGTCGAACGAGGTTTCTGGTTAGGTCGGACGAGGTTTCTGGTCGGCGGAACGAGGTTTCTGATTCGTCGGACGAGGTTTCTGGTCGGCGGAACGAGGTTTCTGATTCGTCGGACGAGGTTTCTGGTTCGAGGAACGAGGTTTCTCGTCCGCGGAACGAGGTTTCTCGTTCGACGGACCAGTTCTTTGGTTCGACGGACCAGTTAAACTTGCAAAAGTTTCCAAATTCAGACCATATCGAGCCAACCTCGGAGGGAAAAAGAGACGTACCGCGTCCAATTTAGGACACTACCTTGATTCCCGGTAGCTCCGGATCACCGTCAGGTAACCCTTCGCTTGCCCCCGGTGGCAGGGTTCCAGGAGACGATGTGGTTCTGATCCCCGTAGAAAACGTTACGCAGCGGCTCGATCGAGGGGAGCGGATCGAGCATCCCGGAAGGTACCCAAATCGCTTTTTCCACTCGCTGCGCGATCACGCCACGATTGAGATCGACGGCGATGAGCTGGTGAACGCCTGCCGCGGTTTCGACCGCCAGGACGCAACGCGTACCGTCATCTCCGACGAAGATCGACGACCTGGCCGGACCAAGCGGAATGTCGCGCTGCGGCGTGCCGGCGGCTGAAAGGATGTGCAGGACGGTCGCGGACTCCGGTCCGTCGACGATGGCGATCCGTCCGTCGCGAAGGAACCATGCCGTCTTCACGTGCGTGCCGCTGACAATTGTGGTGATGAGCGCACCGGTGCGCGCGTCGTTGAGCGTCACCACGTCCGCGCCGCGCTCCGGCATGACCAGCATGTGAGCTGCCTGCACGTCCGGATAGAACACGGCGAACGTCGCCGTTGCCAGGGAGCCGGTCTCGCGCAAGCCCCGAGCCCTCACATCGAGCTCCACGATCTTCAGTTCCTTCTTGGTATTGAGATAGAGGCGTACCACATCCGGAGAGACGAAAAAGGCCCGCATATAGCCGCTCTCGGGCAGCATCACCGAGGCCAGTGAACGCTTCTGCGCGACGTCGTAAACGGAGAGAATGTTCCCGCGCGAAATCGAAGCGATCCGGCCGCCATCATCGGAGGCAAAGAGGCCAAACGGTTCAAACGTCAGCCCGGTGTCGATCGGATCTTTCAATCCGCGCCGATAGATCCACACATCAGCCACGCCACCGTCCATGCGCGGAACGACGACGCTGCGGCCATCGCGCGTGTACAGGGCCCCCCACGCGGAGAGATTGCCGATGCGGACCGACGAGCCGTCGTCGGCGTTCAGAAGGAATCCGGCATGGTAGTCGGCACGGCCCGGGCTTCTCCCGCTGATCACCACGAATGGTCCGCTCGTGGACCCCGTGGCATGAAAGTCGATGCTGATATCGCTCGGCTTTACCGACAGCACCCATCCGACATATCCGGCCGCGATGAGTAGCACGGCCGCCATCGTTCCCCACAGGAACTGGGACAGTGCCAGGTGGTTACGCCGCTTGTCGGTACGCCCACGATCGAGCTGCCACGCACCGCCGGCGATGATGCCAACGGCAACCGCCACAGCCAAGGCGATTCCCATCCATTTCATGATCTCGACGGCCCAGCCGGTGGCCAGGAGAAGCGTGAGGTAGCGGATTACCAGACCGCAGACGACCGCCGCGGCGAAATCGATGACGATCAGCGGTGACCGCGAGCGCACGAACGTACCGATGACGTGGGCAATCAGGAAAAGCGCGAGCGCGATCGCCAGAACGTACTTCGTACTTTCGACGAGCGTCAGGCTCCAGAAGCTCTTCCAGAACTCGCCGACCACCAGCCAGGCCGGCGCGATGATGACGGCGAAGCAGCCGACGACCATCAGCAGCCCCGCGGTCAGCTTGCCGAACCAGATCGATCCGGACGACACCGGCCGCGAAAAATAGAACGACATGCGGTTGTCGGAGAGATCGCGGCCGACGAAGCTGGCGCCGGTCATCACCGCCATGGCCACGCCGAAACCGGTGGCGAAGATCAGTGACGTAAGCGCGATCGTCGCCTGCGGCGACTTGCCGCTGGTCGCCGGAATGACGCTGAGGACGAACGGCAGGATGGCGAAGGCCACCGCCGCGTAGGCGATGAAGCGCTTCTCCTCGAATTCTCTTGCTGCAATGGCGAGCGCGTGTCTCATGACTTCCCTCCGGCAATGGCGATGAAGATCTCTTCGAGTGACATCGCTTCGACCTCGGCCGCGCCGATGTTGCTGGCGCTGCGCATCCGCTCGAAGGCCAGATCGTCGTAGTTGCTGACGATCGCCTCCGCGCCGGCGCCCCAGCTCCGCATCACCGTCGTCCGCAGCACGGCCGTGTCGATCGCCACCGGCTGCGCGGCGAAACGGATGCGGCGGAAACGCGACTTGAGCGCGTCGACCTCTTCGTCGAGCACCAGCCGGCCGTTCTCCATCATCCCTACCCGGTCGGCGAATGTTTCGACGCCGCCGAGGTCGTGCGTGGTGATGAAGATGGTCGTACCGCGGTCGGCCAGGTCGCCGATCACTTCCTCGAACAGCGACCTGCGGGCCACCACGTCGAGGCCGAGCGTCGGATCGTCGAGCACCAGCAGTTCCGGCGAATTCGCCAGCGCCAGTGCCAGCGACACCTGTTTCTTCTGCCCTTTCGACAGACTGCCGAAGCGGCTCGTCATCGGCACGCCGAATGTCCGCAGCCGGGCTTCCACGCTCCCCTGGTCCCACCGGTCATACAGCCGGGAGCAGAAGCGGGCGATGGACGACACCTTCATCTCCGGCGGTGCATCCGCCTCTTCGGTGACGACGCCGATGCGCTGCATGAGGGCCGCCCGGCGCGACCAGGCGTCTTCGCCGAACAGCGTCGACGTTCCCTGCTCCGGTCTCTGCTCGCCGAGGAGACAGCGGACCAGGGACGACTTGCCGGCGCCGTTGCGGCCGACGAGCGCGTAGACGCTCCCTTTGGCGACGTTCAGCGCAACGTTGTTGACGGCGAGCGTGCGGCCGTAGCGAACGGTGAGATCGCTGATGGCGATGGCGTTGTCAGTCATGCTTGTCATGCTTTTCTCCTGTGCTCGCGCACGACGCGCTCGTAGGCCGTTTCGACCTCGTCGACGGCATCTTCGAGCGCGGAGCCGACGGCGATGGCCGTCGATGCATAGCGGATTGCGGCGTCGCGCAGCGCTCCGTTCCGTTGCGCCTTCTTCGGCTGCGGCTGCTCGTCTGCCACGTACGTCCCCTCCCCCCTCTTCACCGACAGCACGCCCCCCTCGGCGAGCCGCTGGTAGGCGCGGGCGACGGTGTTCGGATTGACGCGGAGATCCTTGGCAAGGTCGCGGACGGACGGCACCGAGGCGCCGGGCTGCAGCGCGCCGAGGGCGATCAGCCGCCGGACACCCTCCTCGATCTGCCGCCAGATCGGCGCGGGATCGGCTGGGTTGATAGCGAACATGGCCTACTTCATGTTCCAGTGGCGGAAGAGCCAGCGGCCCGCATTCGTGGCCACGGCATCCTCGTCGAACGACTGCAGAACGCCGCCGGTCGACCAGCTCTGTTTGTCGAATTTACCGTCGGCGCCGGCGCTGACAACCATGTAGGCGTTCGCGCTCGATTCGACCGTGTAGGGGTGACCCCATGCGTCGGTCATCGGCAGGTGGCCGATATAGATCGGCTCAAACGCCGCCTTCGCTTCCTCGGCCGATTTCACCTCGGGATACTTGCCGTGGTCCGATTTGTACGCATCGAAGCAAGTGCGCCAACTGGCCATGTCGAACATCGTCCAGCGGGCCCGCTCCGCCTCGGTCGGTGCATAGGGACCGGCTGCGAAGAGAGGCGAAACGATCGAAGCAACCAGCAGGGCAAGCAATGTCTTCTTCATGGTGATCCTCCGTAGCTGTGTATTAGCTATCTAATACACTAAGTCGGAAGCGAACGATTGTCAAGCCTCCGATCTCAAATACCGCGGCGAGGTAGCTCCTTTGCGCTTGGCGTCTCGCCGGCGACTGGAGATTGAACGTTACGCCGCCGCGATAGCGGCTCCAGAAGGTAGCCAGGGGTGCGAGCGTTTTTTGCGAGCACCCCTGGTCTGCGTTGTCTCTTGAAAGCGTGCCGCGTCAGCGGCACTGGATGGAGTCCCCGATTCCTCCGGTGCCGCTGACGCGGCACCAAACCATGACATCTCTTTACCAGGGGTGCTCGCAAAAAACGCTCGCACCCCTGGCTACCATCTGGTTGCCGCTAACGCGGCGAACGCAAATGCGCCGCTCAGCGAAGCTGGGCAACGACCGCGCGGGAGAAAATCCCTTCCAAAGGCGCCAGATGGCACGGCGCTTGAGTCCTGAGGAAGCATGAGAAAGAACCAGAAGGTAGCTATCGCAATCGCGGCGGTCATCACCGTCGCTGGTGTTACTTCCATCCTCGTCCGGCACGGCGGAAGCGCGTCGACGCCGAGAACCAATCGCGCGCAGGTCATGACGCCGCAGATCCCGGATGCGCAGATCGTCAAGGCCATCCAGAACGCCAACGTCCGGATTGACGGGCTCAGCGCGACGAATGTCGGCGGGATCGTGGTGCTCAAGGGCTATGCGGACCCGGCCGCGGCACTCCAGGCAGCGACGGTGGTGAAGCAGCTCGGCTTCGCGCGCGTGGCCAATCTGATCGTGGCCCAGACCGCCGCCGACGACGAAGGAATCCGCCGCGTAGCCGAACGGAACCTCGCCTCCACGCGCGGCCTCGACGGCTGCGACCTTCACGTGAGCTGCTCGAAAGGCATCCTCCGCGTCGAAGGCACCGCCTACAGCGACCTCCAGGTCGATCTGGCCCGCAACGTCCTCCGCGGCGTTGGAGCGTCGGAAGTGCAGATCGCGTTGAAGAGGCTGTAATCGGGGTTGCGGCGGGGTTGCGCGGTCTCGCGGTTGCGGCGGGGTTGCGAAGCACCGCGAGACCCCGCAACCTCGAGACCACGAAACCCTGTTTACGCCGCCGTCACCGGCTCGTCGCCGACAACGATCACTTCCTTCCGCGCCCTCATCCTCTCCTGCAGGTCATCGAAAAGTGAATACGCCACCGGCGTGGCCAGCAGCGTCAGCAGCAGGGCCAGGCTCTGGCCGCCGATGATGACCGAGCCGATGGCGCGGTTCGTGGCGGCGCCGGTTCCGCTCGATGCCACGAGCGGGAGCATGCCGGCCACGAAGGCCAGCGTGGTCATCAGGATCGGACGGAGACGGTCGCGGTTCGCTTCGCGGATCGCCTGCGCGCGCGGCAGACCGTGGGCGCGAAGTCCGTTCGTGTGATCGACCTGGAGGATGCCGTTCTTCTTCACGATGCCGAACAGCACCAGGATCCCCAGCATCGAGAAGATGTTGAGCGACTGATTCAGCACCAGGATCGAGAAGAGAGCGAAGGGAACCGTCAGCGGGAGCGCCAGCAGGATCGTCACCGGGTGAACCCAGCTCTCGAACTGCGCCGCCAGGATCAGGTACATGAAGATGATCGAGAGCAGGAAGGCGAACATGAAGTTCGTGAAGGCGCGTCCCTGCTCGCGGGAGCGGCCGGTGAATCCTGACGAGTACTCCGGCGGCATGTTGAGCTTCTTCGTCTCCGTGACCAGGTTATCCATCACCGTCTGCGCGGACGTTCCCGGGGCCATGTTGGCGGTCAGCATGACCTGCCGCTGCCGTTGAATGCGGTTGATCGACGACGGACCGGCGCCGGGCGACATCGTCACGACGTCGCGAAGCTGCACGACCCGCGCGCCGACCGACGGCACCTGCGCCTGCGTGATCCCCTCCGGATCTTTGCGGTATTCGTGCTCGGCGCGGACATGGACCTCGTACTGCTCGCCCCCTTCGTAGTAGTCAGTCACTTTCAGGCCGCCGACGAGGACGTTGAGCGTGGAGGCGATGTCCTGCACGCGGACGCCCATATCCGAGGCCTTGTCGCGGTCGATGCGGACACCGAGCTCCGGCTTGCCGGTGATCAGGTTCGTATCAGGATCGATGGCACCGAGCGACCGCATGTTGCGCAGGTCGGCCAGCAGCGCATCGGAGTACCTCGAGAGCTGGTTCAGATCAGGCCCGCCGATCCAGTACATGATGTCGGCGTTGACGCCACCGCCGAAGGCGTTGACCGGCCCTACCGACGTGCGGAGATTCAGGCGCTGGTACTGCGGCATGAGGTTGTTGCGAACGTCGGCCATGACCGCGTACTGATCGCGCTTCCGTTTGTCGACCGGCACGAGCTTGACGTAGACCGTGCCGAGGTTCTGCGTGACCTGCGGATCGTCGCCGATGGTCACGACGGTCGTCTCCACCTCGGGCATCCTGCGGACGCGCGCAGCGATCGATTCCATGATCGTCTGCGTGGTCTGCAGACTCGCTCCCTCGGGGGCGCGGGCCTGCACCTGGAACTGCGATTCGTCGTCCTGAGGCAGGAAGTTCTTATTCACCGCCATCCCCAGCGGAACAATCGAGAAGAGCGCGGTGAGCATCGACAGCACGATCACCCAGCGGTGGGCCATCGACCAGTCGAGCATGCCCAGGTAGACGCCTTCGATCAGGGCGTAGACGCCATGCTCGCGCGTCGACGCCTCGTGCGAAAGGTCCTCGCGACGCAGCCAGCGCGCCGACATCATCGGCGTGAGCGTGAACGACACCAGCAGCGAGACGGCGATGGCGATGGCCATGGTCACGCCGAACGAGTGCATGAACCGGCCGACGATGCCGGCCATGAACGCCACCGGCAGGAAGACGGCGATGAGCGAAAGCGACGTGGCCAGAACGGCCATGCCCACTTCCTTCGTCCCTTCCACCGCCGCCTCGGCGGGCGGCATCTTCTTCTCTTCCATGAACCGGAAGATGTTCTCCAGGACGACCACGGCGTCGTCGATGACGATGCCGACCGCAAGCGTCAGCGCCAGCAGCGTGATGACGTTGAGCGTGAAGTTCTCATAACGCATCGCCGCGAAGGTGGCGATGATCGAGCTGGGGATGGCCACCGCGGCGATGACCGTCGGGCGCGAGCGCCGGAAGAAGTAGAGCAGCATGCCGAAGGCCACCAGCGCGCCGGCCAGCCGGATCGGATTGATGGGAACGACCGCGAGCTTCGGCACGAATGCGGCGATGGCGAAGGCGACCATGGCACCGCCGACTCGGTACGCGAACGGAAGCTGTTTCCTCGACGCCCACCAACTGACCAGAGCGAACAGGATGATGAAGGCCAGGATCGAGACATGGAGCAGAGGTGCGCGCGCGGCGATGTCTTTGACGCCGAAGAGCAGCGTGTACGTCGCCAGCGTCGCCGCCAGCATGATCACCGCCTCCCGCAGTTTCGGTGAGGAGAGGAAGAACCAGACGATCAGCGCGGCGAAGAGCGAGCCGAGGATCAGATGCTCTTTCACGGCATCGACCGCGGCCACGATGTAGTCCGACTGGTCGCGGACGATCTGCATCGTCCATCCCTTCGGCAGGTCGGCTTTGACGAGGCCGAGCTGCTCCTTGAGGCGCTCGATGACCTCGACCGTGTTGGTTCCCGACTGCTTGCGGATGTTCATGACCACCGCGGGCTTGCCGTCAACGGTTGCGATCGATTCCGGCTCGGCCACGCTGTCTTCGATGTGTGCGACGTCGCCGACCTTCACCACGTAGCCGTTCGAGGTCGTGAGCGGGATGTTGGCGAAATCGGCCGGCGACTGCACGCGGCCGTACGTACGCAACGTCAGATCGCGCAGGCCCTGCTCGACCTTGCCGCCGGGGATCTGCACGTTCTGCGCTTGCAAGGCGGCCACGAGCTGCGCCGTGGTCATGCCGACCGCGGAGAGTTTGGCGGAGTCGACCACGACGTTGATCTGGCGCGGACGCCCTCCGACGATGAGCGCCTGGCCGACACCGTTGATCGACTCGATGCGCCGGCGCAGCTTCTTGTCGGCGAATTCGGTGATGTCCCGAATCGGCGCCGGGCCGGAAAGGGCAATGCCGAGGACAGGGATGGCGTCCGGATCGATCTTCAGGATGATCGGAGGATCGGCGTCCTTGGGGAGGTCGCGCAGGATGGTGTTGACCTTGTCGCGCACTTCCTGCGCGGCCACGTCGATGTCTTTCTCCAGCACGAAGCTGACGATGACCTGCGAGGTCCCCTCGGAAGAGATCGACTGCAACTGATCGATGCCGCTGATGGTGTTGACGGCCTCTTCGACCTTGTCGGTGATGTCGGTCTCGATCTCTTCCGGCGCCGCGCCGACGAGCCGCGTGGTGATGGTGATCGTCGGGATGTCGACCTTCGGAAAGCGGTCGACGCCGAGCTGCTGATACGCGAACCAGCCGACGACGACGAGCGAGAGAACGATGACCGTCGCGAAGATCGGACGGCGGACGCAGAGTGCGGCGAGTTTATGCATTTGAAGGCTCCTTCGGAGCGTTGTCGGTTGTCGGTTGTCAGTTGTCGGTGGGTGGCTGCGATTCTCGGCTCAGCACCAACCGATAACCGACAACCGATAACCGACAACGCGGCGAAGCCGCATTACTGCCCCATCTCCACTCTTGCAAACATCCCCGGCCGCAGCTTTCCGTCGCGGTTCGGGAACTCCGTTTCGACCGTGAACGAACGGGTTACGGGATCGACGACACCGCCCACCACGGCCACTTTCCCCTGGAAAACATCGCCGGGATAGGCGTCGACCGTCGCTTTGACGTTCTGGCCGTTGCGGACGCGCGGGAGCTCTTTCTCCGGGACGCGGAAGCGGAGCTTGAGCGGCGAGGTCTGCACGACCACGAGAGCGACGGTGGCATCGCCGAGGCGCTGGCCGACGTCGGTGCGTTTCTCGGCGACGACGCCGTCGATCGGAGAACGGAGCGTCGAATCGGCGATCTGCTGGCGGAAGATGGCTGCCTGGGCCTGCATCGACTGCTTGCTCGCGCGAGCCTGATCGAACGCCGCTTGTGAACGGTCGTACGTCGACTGCGGGATCGACTCCTTGCCGATCAGCTCTTTCTTGCGGTTGAGGTCGCGCTGTGCGTCCTGCTCCACCGATTCGGCGCGAACGATATCCGCTTGCGCCTTCTCGAGATTGAGACGCGGATAGTCAGTCTCGAGGTCGAGCAGCGGCTGGCCGCGGCTGATCCGCGTTCCTTCGTCGACGTACATCTTTGCCACCCGCCCCGGAAACTTGACCGCGAGCTCCGAACGCACCGGCGAGATGAGCTCGCCCGTGGCGACGATCGTCCCGCCGGATTCCGAGGAGGAAATCCCCGCGGTCTGTGTGGGCGCCGTCGTCAAGGCGGCCGCCGACACTCCCTGCACGTCACTCGGCAGCACCGGCGCGGCATGCGTCGTCGTCGTCGCCGCGGCGGGGTCCTTCTTCGCGCAGCCGAACGGCAGCGCCAGAATCAAAAACGAAATCGTGATGATGGATGAACGCTTCATCAATGTGTCGCTCCCACGGCCTCTTTGATCGCGCCGGCGGCATACCAGACGCGGAGTTGTGCAAGGTTGTGATTCAAGGTCTCCGAGGCCACCGCGCGCCGCGCATCGGCAAGCGAGACCTCCGAGGTTGCCAGATCGAGCGACGTCGATTCCTGCGCCCGATACAGCTCGAAGACCTGCGCGTACTCAGCCTCGGCGGCGGCGAGCTGCTCCTTCGCCAGTTGCAGCGTGGTATCGGCCGCGTGCAGGTCGGTGATGGCCTTGTGGACGTCTTCGCGCGCGGCAACCTTTGCGTCCTCGAGCAGCGAGCGCGCCTGCAGCTCGCGGTCTTTCGCCGAGGCAATGTGCGACGAGACCTGCCCCGATTGCCAGATCGGCACCGAGAAGCGGAACGCGCCGTAGCCGTAACGGCTGGCCGGGAAGGCGGACTTCTGATCGATGTAACCGGCGTCAAAGGTGACCACCGGCAGATACGCACCGCGCTGCTTCTGCACTTCCAGCTCGGCGACGCGGATGTTGTTCTGGGCGATGGCGATGTCCGGACGGCTGGCCTGGGCCCGGGCCACGAGCGTCTGCTCATCCGGCAACGCATCGAGGGTTGGGGCGGACGAGGTCACGGCGATGTCGCCGGTCAGATCGAGATCGGCACGCAACGCGCTCTCCGCCGCCTCGCGCTGCTGCTGGGCGGTGGCGAGCAGGCGCTGCGACGCTTTGATGGCCGTCTCGGCGCGGAGCACATCGACCTTCGTCACTTCGCCGGCCTGATAGAACGCCGTCGACTGCGTGCGCCGCTTCTCGGCGATGTCGATGTTCTTCCGCTCGATGATGATGTTGGCGTCGGCGTTTGCCACGCCGAGGTAGTTCGAGGCCACGCGAAGAAGGATCGCGTCCTCGGTTTCCCGCACTCCCTGCCGCGCGTTGACGACGCCGAGCTTGGCCTGATCGTAGGCGCGCTTCTCGCGCAGGCCGGCATAGACCGGCTGCGAGAGCACGACGCGGTAATTCCAGTCATTCTCTGGAAGGATGACGCGCGCATCGGCGCCGTTGCCGAACGACACCTGGGTCGTGTTGCGGATCGTCGAGCCGGTCAGGTTCACTTGCGGCAGGATCGATGACAGCAACTGTTTCCGATTCTCCTCGGCGACGTTGACGTCGACGCGCGAACGATCGATGGTGTTGTTGACCTGCAATGCGCGCGCAAGCGCTTCCGGCAGCGTCAAGGTGGTCTGTGCCGCGGCCATCGCCGCCGGCAGGAGCAGCATCAAAGTAAGGACTGCACGTTTCAATGTGAGCTCCGTTTCATTTCGGGATGGCGATGCCGCTCAGCAGCGTGGAGACGATCAACTCGACGTCCTCACTCTCCGGCGGCGGCGCGTCTTCGCTGAGCCGTTCCAGGACGATGGCGGTGCTCGTCTCGATGAGGATCAGCGCCAGGCGGTTGGGATCGAGCGGCCGTATCTCACCGGCGTCCATCGCTTCTTTCAGAGCAGTGGCCACCCGTTCGACACGCGCACGGAACTGCGGCTGGCATGTCCTCTTCTGCCTGCGCTGCTGCGAGACGTTTCCCTCCGGCATCTTCAGCGCGTGGTAGAGGCGGAAGAACTCGCGATTCTGGTTGAAGAAGGCCAACTTCGCCGTGGTCATCGCGCGCAGCCTCTGCTCGAACGTTCCCTCGCTGTCGAGCGCGGCATCGACCCGCTTGTGCAGCTCGCCAATGGCGGTCTCGAAGGTCTTCTCGACCAGCTCCTCGCGGTCGCGGAAGTAGAGGTAGATCGTCCCCTTGGCGACCCCCGCCTCCTCCGCGATCTCCTGCATCGTCGCCGAGGCCATCCCCTTCCGCGAGATGACCCGGATGGCCGCTTCCTGAATGGACTGAACGCGAAACTCCTGAACGACGTCTTCCTTGGATTTAGGCATAAGTCACCGCGCTGAACGCGCGGTCAGTTGGTGAGAATTCCAGGTCATTCAGCTAAAAGCTATCCGCCTTAGGTCATGTTTAGCGGGTTCCTACGTGAGCCCGAAACGGCGGATACCAGCTACACGATCAAAGCCCGCATCGAACGTGGCGATCCACTCGATGCCGCGATTCAACATAACCGCCGCGTGCACGGCATCGCGAGCCGATAGGCCCTGCTGCTCCACCAACAGGTCGCGCGCCCGGTTCGTGTCCGCTAGCGTAACATCGAAGACCCTGGGACAAATGGTTACGAAGAGATCGTAGACCTCGAGACCCAGATCTAACCGGCGCAGCTCAGAGTAGCGATAGAGAATCTCCTGGAGGACCTCGGTGCTCGTACAACCCTCAATTTCGTTTCGACGCACGGATTCAAGGAAGCGCAAGGAAGGATCGCGATGCGGATGTTCGCGTCCCGCCACGTACATCGGGATGTTCGCATCGATGAAAACGATCACCGGCGTCCGGCCGCGATTTCGGCAAGCATCTGTTCGATGTCTGCAGTCGGTCCGTTTAGAGCGGCGAGCCGCGCCAGTGGATCGAAAGCCTCATCTGTCTCGATCGAGACGCGAACCATGGCGTGATCGCTCACGCCGGTCAGAGGCTCGACCAGGCGGAGCGCGTTCTCGGTGGCGTCATACTCGGCAACAATCGCTCGTGACATCGACAACTATTGTAACCCTACGTCTCCTCCCGCTCCCGCCTCATGACCACGACCAGCACGCTCGCCGAAACGATCAACGCCCCCCCGAAGATCACGATCTGACGCGGGTTGCGAAAGATCACCGCGCCGGTGGTGAACATGATCGAGTAGACCATCACCACCCCCGCCGCCCACGCCAGCGCATTGCGGGACAGCTCGCCGCGAATGGGTGAGATCCCGCTCTCGCGCGCGATCACACCCCATCCCGGTCCCGCGGGACGCACCTTTTTGTAGAACGCATCGAGCGTCGCGCGCGGCTCGGGGCGCGTCAGCAGCGTCACGATCAGCCAGACCACCGTCGTCGAAAGCGTGGTGATGATCAGACTGATGGCGAAGCCCTTCGGCGACGACCCGTCGATGAAGTTGCGCAGCGTCAGCGACACTACCAGCGCCGCCGCCATCGCGCTCACCTCTGACCAGGCGTTTACGCGCCACCAGTACCAGCGCAGGATGTAGACCAGTCCGGTCCCGGCGCCGAGCATCAGCAGGAACTGCCAGGCGTGGCTGATCTGGTCCATGAACTGCGTGGCGATGAGGGAAAGGACCAGCGTCAGCGCCGTCGCCAGTCGCGCGGCCAGGACGTAGTGCCGTTCCGAGGCGTCGCGCTTGATGAAGCGCCGGTAGAGGTCGTTGACCAGGTAGCTCGATCCCCAGTTCATCTGCGTCGCCTGCGTCGAGCTGAACGCGGCCACGAACGACGCCAGCATCAATCCGCGGAGGCCGCCCGGCAGCAGGTCGACCATGGCCCGCACGTAGTTGATCCCCGGATCCCCCTCGCGCACCGCCCCGCCGTACATCACCAGTGTGCACAGCGCCGTGATCACCCACGGCCAGCTCCGGAGCGCGTAATGGGCGATGTTGAAGAAGAGCGCCGCGCTGCGGGCCTCCTTTTCATTGCGGCAGGCCAGCATGTTCTGCACGACGTAACCGCCGCCCCCCGGCTCCGAGCCGGGATACCACGACGCCCACCAGTTGAGGGTCAGCAGCGCGGCCATCGTGATCGCCGGCACGATCCAGACGCCATCCCCAGACGGCCAGAACGACATCGCTGCCGCCGACGTCCCGAACGTCGTCCCCGGCGGCGACCCGGCTGGATGGGCGAAGGCCAGCTTCGCCTTCAACACGTTCACGCCGCCGACCGCGCTCAACGCCACGACCGCCAGGATGATCGCCCCGCCCATTTCAAACAGGTACTGCACACCGTGCGTCGTAGCCACACCCCAGTAGCCGGAGTAAACGGTGTAGGCGAAGACGATGATCAGGCAGGCGAAGAGCGCGCTGCGGTTGGAGATGCCGAGCGTCCCCGCCAGAACTTTGGCCATGCCGAGGTTCACCCACCCCATGACGATGATGTTCGCGATCAGGCCGAGGTAGGCGGCGCGGAAGCCGCGGAGGAAGCCGGCAGGCCGGCCGGCGTAGCGCAGCTCCGTCAATTCCACATCCGTCACTACCTCGGCGCGTCGCCAGAGACGGGCGAAAAAGAAGACCGTGAGCATGCCCGACCCGAGCATCGACCACCACAGCCAGTTCCCCGCCACACCGTTCTTCACCACCATCTCCGTCACCGCCAGCGGCGTATCGGCGGAGAACGTCGTGGCCACCATGGCCGTGCCGGCCAGCCACCACGGCATCGAACGGTGGGAGAGGAAGTAGTCGAGCATCGAGCGCTTGGCCTTGCGCCCGAAATAGAGCCCCATCCCGATGATGAGCGCGAAGTAGGCGGCGACGATGGCGTAATCGATCGTTCCGAGGTGCATCAGCGTGTGATCCCCGTGCCGCGTGGAGCGAGTCCCGGGATGGTGACCGGCAGCTTGCCGGTGACCGGCGCTTCACCGAACAGCGCATGCACCGCGGCGAGCTGCATGACCGGCTGAATGCCGTACGCGCAAACGTACGTACCGGCGGTGGGGATCTCGCGAAGAAGGTAGGGCGTTCCGAAGGAGATGGCGATCGTCGGAACGCGCGGTGCCAGATCGGCGAGCAGCTTCGAGGCAACGTCGGGAACCGCGATCGAGCCCGAGCCGGAGCGGGCTCGCACGGCAAGCGCAAAGACGACGACGTCCGCATTCTTCGCAGCGGCAGCGATCGGAACCACATCCGTCGTCCGCGAGTCGACGAGAAACGTCTGCGGCGGAGCCGCGACGCGTTTCCGCATCTCGCGCTCGAAGTCCGGCAACGGCGATACGGTCTCCGGAAAGTCGCTGACGGTGACGATGACCACGCGTGCACTTTTCTTCACCGGCAGCGATCCGCTCTGCTCCCGCACGAGCGTGAGCGCGCGGCGGGCGATGTTCGCCGCAAGGTCGCGATGCTCCTTCGTGTCGATGCCGCCGAAAATCTGCTCGTTCGTCCCCACCGGCGTCCCGGCCCAGGCCTTGGCGTCGAGGATGCGCCGCACCGATTCGTCGATCCGCGCCTCGCTCAGCCGCCCGCTCTTCACCGCCGCCTTCACCGCCGCAACCGCCGCATCGACATTCGGTGACATCAGAATCTGGTCCTGCCCCGCCTCGATGGCGCGAATGGCCGCCTCGCCGGCGTCGAAATGCTCGGTGATGCCGCCCATGTCCATGGCGTCGCTGACGACCAGACCGTCGAACTTCAGGTCGCGCCGCAGCAGTTGTCCGACGATCTTCTTCGATATCGTCGCCGGCATGGTCCCGTTCTGCGGCACCTCGGATGCCGCCGTCCCGTACAAATTCTCCCCCGCCCCCTGCTGCCGTACCGGTACAAGCTCATCGTCGAGCGATGGCACGGCAAGATGCCCGATCATGATCGACCGCACGCCGGCGTCGATGGCCGCGCGGAACGGCAGCAACTCGACGCGATCGAGCCGGGCGCGGTCGACGCCGAGGATCGGCAGGGAGCGATGCGAATCGACGTGGGTGTCGCCATGTCCCGGAAAATGCTTGGCCGTGGCCAGCACATGCTCCGCCTGGATGCCCTTGATGAAACTCACCACGAACCGGCTGACCTCGGCCGGATCCTCGCCGAAGCTGCGCGTATTGATCACCGGATTGTCGGCATCGACATTCACGTCCGCGATCGGCGCGTAGATGTGGTTCACCCCCACCAGCCGCGCCTCCCGCGCCACCACCCGCCCCTCGGCCTCGGCCAGCGACGGATCCCCCGTCGCCGCCACCGCCATCGCCCACGGCCAGTAGGTGGTGTCGAGGAACCGCATCCCCATCCCCGACTCGAGATCCGCGCTGATCAGCAACGGCACCCGCGACGCCGCCTGCAGCCGCCCGCTCAGCACCGCCGTTTCATAGACGTTCGACATCGACCAGATCACGCCCCCGACATGGTTGTCGCGAACCTGGTGCGTCAACTCCTGATACCCCCACGACGACTCCGCCATGAAGACGCCATGTCCCAGCACCACGAACATCTGCCCGACCTTTTCATCGAGCGAGAGCTCTTCAACTTTCGGAGTGTGATGCCGCGGGACCGACGCACACATCGAGCCCAGAAAGCCTAGCACGGCGATGAGGATGGTTCGGACGCGGGACAATCGCGAAAGGATAACCGCGCAGAATCCAAATCACCACAGAGGCACAGAGATCACAGAGAAAAAACCTCTGTGTCCTCTGTGCCTCTGTGGTGATAAAGCCTCTACTTGATCACCGCCCGCACCCCGATCGTGCCCGTCGCGTTCGGATCATCCTTCGAGGAGACTGCGATCTTCTCGTCCAGCGCGCCGGCCTTCGCCCGTGCGCCGTCGATGGTCACGGTCAGCGCCTCTTTCGCCTTCGGCGGCAGTTTCGCCTTCGCGTCGTACTCGTAGTAGAGGCATTTGCATGCCGAGCGCGCCACGGCGATCGACAGCGGCGTCGACGTCAGGTTCGTGATCTCGAACTGCCGCACCGCCCTCGTCCCCTTTCGAATGGTCCCGTAGTCCGCAACCTCGGGGGCGATCCTGATCGATGCCGCGACCGGCACCGGCACCGGTATCCCCGCGGGAGCGGCCGCCGTATCGGGGCTCGTCGTCGACGCCGGCTGCTCGATGACCTGCGCCGAGGGCTTGTGATCCGAGCTGGCCCGCCAGATCAGCCACCCGATGATGCCGAGGACCACCACGCCGATGACCAGCATCAGCATCACGCGCGACCCGTTGCCGGACGGACGATCGGCAGGCACGTCGTAGTTGGCGATGCCATGATCCGTCACCGGCTCGGACGAAACCAGCGGCCGGTTCCCCGGCGCCGTCCCCATCCGCTGCGTCTCGGCAAGCCCGGCCGCCGTCGGCCGCCCCTCCAGCTCATCGAGCTTCCGCAGCGAGGCATCGATCGACGCCACCAGCCGCTGATACTCCACCGCCAACTGCTCGGTCGGCGCATCCGGAATCATCCGCGTCAGGGCATCGCGATGCGTCCCGTAATGCTGCCGCAGCACCTCGATCTCCCGCGCCCGATCCCCCCGTTTGACACTCACGGTTCCAAAATCGTCAGACATCCGTCACCTCGGAACGGACATCTTTGCAAAATCCGGGCGGGGCGACAAATGCGGGCGGAACGAACGCCTCAAAAGCCTTGGCAGACGATCTGCTTCGAACGAACTGCGGCTTCACCCCCTGACCAGCTCCACGCCTGCCAGATGATGACCAGGGTGCAGACAGTTTCAATCGTCGCGAAGAACAAGTACTCAGCAAACGCGGGCGGCCTGCCCCATCCGACCAGAGGCGGAACGAAGGTCAGGAAGCCGTTGACAAGGGTCACAACGCCACCGGCGATGATATTCGCCAGCCGGTTCATTCTAAACGGAAGCAGTCGGCAGGCCAGAATCATGGCGATGGGGATTTCCATCAAGACCGCTGAACCCATCAGAGCCCACGGCGGGAGGGGCTGGAATGGATTTCGCGAGCTGACGATCGCGAAAAGGGCAATCACGTCCGCATACAGGTAGTTCAGTAACGCGAAGATCCACAGTAGAGACAACCGCTCTTTGATGTCATGCATATCAACTCCTGCGAACGTTAATGGTCCCGCGGCCGCGGCGCAGGCTCCACAGTCCGCGCAGCGAGAGGATGATGGAGAGAAGGGCGGTCACGCCGATCGCGATGAGCGTCCATACGAAGAAGAAGGCTCCGCTGGAGTTGGCGATGCGGCTGCCGGCGCCGACACCCTTTCCCATCATGTGGATGACGGGGACGACCAATCCAAGGAGCGACCCGAGGAGGATGATGACGTACCCCGATCGTCGCTCGGAGAGCAGCAGCGTTCCGTACAGCCAGACGACAACGATGGGCACGGCAGTGAGGGTTGAGAGTCCTCCCTTTTCGAACCCGCGGACGATGTCGTCCGTCAGGTGAAACGTGATGAGGAGGACCAAGAGCAGAGACGTGATCACCAGCAGGTTGTTTTCCTTCATGGCCAGCATGTTGGCGTCACGCGGGCGCACGAACATCAGGATTGCGACGAACTGCGGGTTCGCCAGGACGAACGGCGGCTACATCTGCCTGAACAGATGCACGTAGTTGCGGCTCACGGGCAGCACGTCGTCGCGGCCTTTCAGGTGAATTACCGCGGTCTCGTTGTCATGTCGCTTCACGTGACTGATCGCGCGCAGATTCACGACGACCGAGCGATGGACCTGCGCGAACTGCTCCTCATCAAGCTGCGCGACGAGCTCCTTGAGCGGCGTCCGGACCACCGCCTCTGCCGGTTTTCCTCCATCGCGCCACGCCACGATGGTGTACTTCGCATCCGACCGCAGGTAATCGACGTCGTCGATCGCGATCAGGCGCACGGTTTTCCCCGCTTGTGCGCGAATCCAGCGCAGCCTGTCGCGCTTTCCGCCGCCCTGCAGCTTCGCGAGCTGGGCGCTGAGCTGCTGCAGTAGCTGCTCGGTATTGATCGCCGGCCTCGTTGACTGCAACCGTTCCTTGAGACGGCTCACGGTCTCCGCAAGCCGCGCCTGTTCGACCGGCTTCAGAAGGTAATCGAGTGCGCCCTGCGCGAAGGCCTGCACCGCGTAGTGATCGTAGGCGGTGACGAATACGAGATGGGCGCGGCGACCGATCTGGTTCGCGGCACCGACGCCGGAGAGTCCGGGCATGTGGACATCGAGGAAACAGATGTCGGGATGCCGCTCGTCGAAGAGTTGCACCGCCTCCCGCCCGTTGCGCGCCTCCGCCACGATCTCGAGCTCCGGCCATACGCTCGCCAACTGACGCCGCAGCGCTTCGCGCAGTAGCGGCTCATCGTCGGCGATCAACCCGGTTGGGTGGGCGTTCATGTTTGCGCCGGCATGTCGACTTCCACGGAAATGCCCCGAGGTCCGGAGATCAGGCGCAGGTGCGCTGCATCCCCGAAGATCAGATGCAGCCGCTCGCGCAGAGTGGTGAGCCCCGTCCCGAGACCGCTGTCCGATTTCTGAAGCCCGGCGCCGGTGTCGGTGACCCGGACCACACAACGGTCATCAAGGCGTTCGATGTGAATGTCGATGCGCCCTCCTTCCTCACTCGGGTCGATTCCGTGCCGCACGGCGTTCTCGACCAGCGTCAGCAGGGTGGTCGGAGGACATCGAACCTTCAGCGCCGACGGATCGACGTGCATTGCGTATTGCAGGCGATCGGGCATGCGCATCTGCATCAGCTCGAGATAAGGCTGAACGAGCTGCAGCTCGCGTTCGATCGTTGCCACGGGCTCGTAAAGCAGCGGCACTGCCGCGCGGAGATACGCGGTGAGGCTGCGAAGCACGATCGATGCGTTCGGCGAGCCTGCATCGACGAGCGCCTGGATGTTCGCCAGTGTGTTGAACAGAAAATGCGGGGCGACCTGCGCCTGCAGCAGATGCAGGCGCGCGTCGAGAGCCTGCCGCTCCAGCTCACTGCGCTCGAGCGCGAATGCGAGCTTCTGATCGCGAGCGAAGGCTTCTTTCTCCCGGACGATTGCCGCGAGCGCTGTCCACGGAGCGACCAGGAGGCCGGCGTACGTCAGCATCAGAAACTGGTTCGTGCGGTTCTGTTGTGCCCAGAACGGCGGCGCACCCGCGGGAGTGAGCACGATGTCGATCAGCAGCGTCGTTGCCGGCATGAAAACGCCGACGGCAACGACTTGAAGCACCCATCGCTGCAACCAGCGGGGCAGACCGCGGGGCCATACTTCGAAGAGAGCGAAGGCGGTCGTCGCCGAGAGACCGAGGATGACGCTGCGGAGGAAGAGTGAGGACAAAGGAGCTGCCGCGTGATTCCTCCACGGGATGATCAACAGGAGTCCGACGCCGATCGAGATTGTCAGCGCCACGACAACCCGCCGCGATGTCTTCGCGACGATGCCGGCCGAACGCGCGGCCGTCGACAATTCGGACATCGCGGTTGAGGATACCTTTTTCGGTTACCAATCATGCGCCGCGTGCTCCCGCGCGACAGCGCGATGCGACGAACGGCGGATTCCCGCGATGAATCGTAAGAACAGTGGTTGAAACCCGTGGCTCTCAGGATCCACAAAAAGCTTCCGGCCGCCAGGCGAGAGTACCGCCCTGCCCGTCTGTCAGCCCAAGTATTGCCCTCGGTAGCGGCTTCGATCCCCTCGGTAGAGACCCCGTCCCTTCTCGTTAGCGACTTCGATCCCCCTCCGTAGAACCTCGTCCCCTGTCGTTAGACTTCGATCCCTTCGTTAGCGACTTCGACCCCTTCGCTAGGGCCTTCGATCCCCTCGTTAGCGCCTTCGAGTCCTTCGGTAGCGCCTTGATCCCCTTCGTTAGGGTCTTTGAGTCCTTCGTTAGCGGCTTCGACCCCTTCCTTAACGCCTTCGATCCCCTTCGTTAATGCCCTCGATCCCCTTCGTTAGCGCCTTCGAGTCCTTCGTTAGCGCCTTCGACCCCTTCGTTAGCGGCTTCGATCTCCTTCGTTAGCGCCTTCGACCGCTTCGTTAGCGGCTTCGATCTCCTTCGTTAGCGCCTTCGACCGCTTCGTTAGCGCCTTCGACCCCTTCGTTAGCGCCTTCGAGTCCTTCGTTAGTGCCTTCGAGCCCTTCGTTAGTGCCTTCGAGCCCTTCGTTAGCGCCTTCGAACCCTTCTGCGAGATTCCAACCCGGATAATCCTTCTGCGAGGAGAGGTGGAAAATTCTTTTGCATATCAATGACTTACGTGCGTCTTCAAGAAATCCATTGACTGTTCAGCCCGGTGGATATATATTTAAAGCTACGCGGAGGCGACACTTGAGCCATGGTGTCCGATTCCCGAGCGAGAGACCGGTGGGATGTTGAGGACCGGCCTCGAATGAGGTGCTGGGTCCGTCGAGCTTGAGCAAAGGCGAAACGGAGCTGGATACAAGTGGAGTTGAGCGTTAGCTCCTCCAGCCTCGTCAAAACATCCGTTCCTCCGAGGTTCGCGGCCTTTGGAGGCAGTCGACGGACGATTTGCGGCGTCCGTTCTTTGGACATTCACCCCGGTACGGCGTCCGGTCTGCGCACATCAGCCCGGAACGCCGTCCCAATACCGATTGCCCTTATCAGGGCAGGAAGGGAGTTCATCGTGTTAGACAAGAATGCAGTCAGTCAAACAAACGCCGCCACGGCGGCAGAAGATCCGGCCATGACGCCGGAAGCGATCGTGGAGCAGCTTCGCGTGTTGCAGGGTCATATCCCCAACTACGTGCAGTTGTCGGTCCCCGACGCGGCGACGCTCCGGACCGCGTCGAATCTCCATCCCGACTTTTCGCAGGCGGCCATCGACGCCGTCGGCGCATCGCCGAGGCTGGAGGCGACAGTCGGTCAGAGCGCCGAAACGATGCAGAGCACCCTCGAGGCGGCTGCTCGTCTGGCGAAGGTCGAAGAGGAGTTGAAAGCGATGCTGGACGGCGTTTCGTCGTCAATCCTGACGCTTCGCCACAGCGTCGGGCATGCAGCGCTGATGGCGTACGAAGTCAGCAAGAGACTGGTCAAGGAACCGGAGCACGCAAACCTGCTGCCGCACGTGGCCAGCATGCGGAAGACCAACCGTTTCGGACGGAACCGCAAGGCCAAGGCACAGACGCCGGCGCCTGCACCCGCTCCGGTACCGGTACCGACAACCCCGCACGTCTGAGACAATAACCCCGGCCGGCCGGGCGCGCCACCATGGCGCGCCCGGCCATTTGGAGGATTCGATGAGCAAATCCAAACCCAAACCAAAACCCAAACCAAAACAGAAAGTCGACGTCGAGGGCATCCTCGAGACGCTCTCCTCGATACGGCAGAGGATTCCGATGCTGACTAACAACCCTCCGAAGCCGCGGGTCGAAGATACGGCGGCGGACATGGGGGCCTTCGTCGCCGGCACCCCTGAGGAGATGGAAGCGTTCGAGATGGAGACGCTGGCCGACGCCCTGGAGTCGTTCGCCGACGAGCTGTCGGAATCGATCGAGACGGCCCAGAAGAGGGCGATGGAACAGGCGATGGAGATCTATTACGCCGCCGAGGAGTTGTCCAAGGACCCGGAGCACGCGCATCTGATCCCGTATGTGGAGCAGATGCGGGAGGTTTACCGCCGCGATTTCGGGAAGGACATTCCGAAGAGGAAGTAGCGGCGCTGGCGGCGGCGGGAGCGCTGGTGTCTCGCCGGCTGGCTCGGCGGCGTCTCGCCGCTGAGGTTACCAGGCGAATGTGTCGAGTCTTGCACGATCGGGGGCGAGACGCCCCCGGGCCAGCCGGCGAGACGCCAGCGCTCCTTACGCGCGAAGCGCATAAACTTCCCCCGGATGAAGATCTACATCGCCCAGCTCAACCCAACCGTCGGCGCGCTGGCGGCGAATGCGGAGATGATCCGGCGGGCATATGCGGAGGGGGTCGCCGCCGGAGCGGACGTCGTCCTCGTGCCGGAGCTGGCGGTGACCGGGTATCCGCCGCTCGACCTGCTCGATCGGGAGATCTTCGTCAACGCGGCGCTGGAGACGCGCGATGCGCTGGCGGCCATGACCGGCGAGGTCACGCTGGTCTTCGGCTGCATCACCCGCAACGCCTCGTGGTGCGGCAAGCCGCTGCACAACGCGGCCATCGTGGCGCGCAACGGGAAGGTCATCCTCGAGCAGCACAAGTCGCTGCTGCCGACCTACGACGTCTTCGACGAGCTTCGCTACTTCGAGCCGGGGCGCAGCGTCGGCGTGGCCGAGATCGCCGGCGTTCGGGCGGGGATCGCCATCTGCGAGGATTTCTGGTTCGACGACGAGATCCTCGGTACGAAGATCTACTGCCGCAATCCGATTGATGAGCTGGCGCGGCAGGGCGCGCGGGTCATCCTGAACATCTCGGCGTCGCCCTTCAACAGCGGCAAGCGGGGCTCGCGCTACGACCTCTTCTCGCGCATCGCCACGCGCTACGACGTACCGCTGGTCTACGTGAACCAGGTCGGCGGCAACGACGAGCTCCTCTTCGACGGCTCGTCCATCGTCATCGACGCCAAGGGGCGGACGATCTACTGCGCGCCGGCGTTCGAGGAGCACAGCGCGCTGGTGGAGCTCGAGGGCGCGCCGTGCGAGTCGGTGCTGGTGCTCGAGCATGCCGAGGAGATTGGGAGAGCGCTGGTCCTCGGCTTGCGCGACTACATTCGTAAGTGCGGATTCAAAGACGTCGTCATCGGACTCTCCGGCGGCATCGACTCGGCGGTCACGGCGGCGATCGCCGTCGAAGCGCTCGGCGCGGAGCATGTCACCGGAATCGCCATGCCGTCGCCGTTCTCATCACCGGGCTCGATCGATGATGCGCGCGTGCTCGCCGAGAACCTCGGCATCGCTTTCCACACGGTGCCGATCGGGCCGATCTATCAACCATACGAGGATGCCTTCAACACGCTCTTCGGCAATACCACGTTCGATCTGACCAACGAGAACGCCCAGGCGCGCATCCGCGGCAACATCCTGATGGCGTGGTCGAACCGCACCGGGGCGATGGTGCTCTCCACCGGCAATAAGTCGGAGCTGGCGGTCGGCTACTGCACGCTCTACGGCGACATGGCCGGCGGGCTGGCGCTGCTCGGCGACGTCTACAAGACGATGGTCTACCGCCTGGCGCGCTGGCTGAACCGCGATCGCGCGGTGATCCCGGAGTCGTCGATCACGAAGCCGCCCTCGGCGGAGCTGCGTCCGAATCAGACCGATCAGGATTCGCTGCCGCCGTACGACGTGCTCGACGGGGTCCTCAAGCTCTACATCGAGGAGTGGCTGGAGGTCGACGCCATCGTCGCCGCCGGTTACGACCGCGAGCTGGTGATGCGCATCCTGAGGATGGTCGATACGAATGAGTTCAAGCGCCGGCAGGCGGCGCCGACGCTGCGCGTGTCGAACAAAGCCTTCGGCAGCGGACGGCAGATGCCGATCGCGCAACGGTGGCGGAGAGAATGAATCAAAACCAGAAACCAGAAACTAGAAACCAGAAATGGCGGCGGAGCGCAGCATTCTGGTTTCTGGTTTCTAGTTTCTGGTTTTGCATAGCCTGCAACCGCACGAACATCGATCGTGCAGCATGGCAATCGATGTCGCCGAACGAGAAGACGTTCTATGTCCGAACGCTCCTCGGTCACGAGAAGGCGAAAGAGGCGAAAGGCGGCAACGACCGTGTTTTTACGCGGACGGCTGATGATTATGTGAAACGGATCGACGATGCCTACGCCCATGGCGACAGGCGCAACGTCGATGCGATCTTCGAAGAAATGGGGACTAAAACCAGAAACCAGAAACTAGAAACCAGAATGCTCCGCTCAGCCGCCGTTTCTGGTTTCTGGTTTCTGGTTTTGCAATGAGGACTCCTCGCTGATGGCCGTCGTTCCGCATCCGCCGCTGGTTGACTTTTACGAAGCTCCCGAACGGCGCGAGCACTTCGTGCGCGATCTCTTCGACGACACCGCGCCGTGGTACGACTGGTCGGTGGCGTTCCTCAGCTTCGGCTCGGGCGGACGCTATCGTCGCGAGGCCCTCGCGCGCGCCGGCCTCACGCGCGGCCAGCGCCTGCTCGACATCGCCACCGGCACCGGCGTGGTGGCCCGTGCGGCGCTGACCATCACCGGCAACACGGGCGACATCATCGGCATGGATCCCTCCATCGGCATGCTCCTGGCCGGCCGGGAGAAGGAGCGCTTCCCGCTGATCGAAGGGGGAAGCGAGCACCTCCCCTTCCGCGATGCCTCGTTCGACATGATCACCATCGGTTTCGCCCTGCGGCACTTCGCCGATCTCGATGCCGTCTTCCGCGACTGCCGCCGCGTGCTGCGTCCCGGCGGCCGCATCCTGATCATGGAGATCACCGCCCCTGCCTCCCGCGCCGCGCGCACGTTCCTCGGCGCGTACATGGGCGGCGTCGTGCCGGCGATGGCGACGGTGCTCACCCGCAGCCGCAAGGTGGGCCGGATGCTGGCCTACTACTGGGCCACCACGCGCGATTGCGTCCGACCGGAAGTGATCCTGGCGGCGCTGCAAAGCGCGGGGTTCGCCGATGCGAACCGGCACGTGGAGTTGGGGATGTTCAGCGAGTACACGGGGAGGTCATAGGTCCAACGGACATCGTATCCATGCCACATTGGCGGACAAGGATGAAGGCGGAAGGATGAAGGATGAGCAGAAGCGTATTCCTTCTGCTTTCTGCCTTCTGCTTTCTGCCTTCTGCCTTCAGCCTTCTTCTGCTGCCGCCGCCTCGTCCTGCTTTTCTTTCAGCCTTGCGATCTGGATCTGCAGGAACTCGCGGAGGGGGTCGCGTTGCTCCGGCTCCATGTCGGTGAACGAGATGGCCGAGCGGAAGACGTATTCGGGGCCGTCGCCGGCGCGGCGCACCTGGACGAGCGAGCGCAGGACTTTGCATGGGATGTAAATGCCGCCGTAGCTGGGGAAGACCAGCGTGGCCGGCGCCCCGGCGCTGACGGGCGAACGATGGATGACCGCGGCGCCGCTGAGACTGAGGTCGATCAATTCGCCGTCGATGTCGGAAAGCTGCACGGGAATCGACGCCGTCGGGAAACGCTCAGAGCGACGTCGGTCTCGGCCGGAAGCCATGTCGCTATTCTACGTGACGGCGCTTCGCGCGTTGTCGGTTATCAGTTGTCGGTTGGTTGTGCCTCGAGTGTCGAATATCGAACAACCGATAACCGAAAACGCGCGCAACGCTACTTCAACCGTGGTCGCATCGCTTCCAGGAAATCGTGCGCGATCTTCGCCCCGGCCAGCTCGGCGGGACCGGCATCCTCGGCGATGATTCCGAAGGCGATCCGAGGGGAGTCGGCGGGGGCGAAGGCGAGGATCACGCCGTCGAGTCCGTTCTTTCGTTCGCCGGCGGTGCCGGTTTTCAGGGCGATCGAGAGCCCCGGGAGCTGCGCGCGGCGTCCCGTCCCCTTGGCATCGGTAACGACGGCTCCCATCGCGTGCACGATGGCCTCGGCGGCGGCGGGGGATGCCAGGCGCACGCTGCTCTGCGGTTTTGCCCTGGCAACGACGTCGCCGAGGATCGAGCGGCGCTGCATGAGCAGCTTCGGCGCCGTCAGCTCGCCGCGGTTGGCCATCATCGAGGCGATCATGGCCACGTGCAGCGCATTCATCGACTCGTGAGCGAGACCGATGGCCAGGAACGCGGTCTCGAAATGATTCGGAATCGGTCCGATGAGCTTTCCCAGCGGCACCTGGAGCACGCCCAGATCGGCCTGGCTGTCAAAACCGGCTGCGGTCATGAATCGCTTCAGACGATCGACGCCGATTCGGAGACCGACGTCGGCAAAGAAAACGTTGCAGGAGACGGCGAGGGCATCGTCGATCGATTGAAGCACGCCGTGCCCGGCGGGCACCCAATCGCCGAAGTGGCGGCCGTCGACGTCGAGCGAGCCTTTGCAGGTGTAGGGAAAGAGCGGAGTGACGTCGACCGCGCCATTCTCCGCATTCAAGCCGGTCAGCACCTTTACCACCGAGCCAGGCTCGAACTGACGCTCGAGGGCAATGTTGGCCGGCGCTCCTTTGCCGCGGCTGCTGGCAATGGCCAGGATCTCGTTCGTCCGCGGATCGATGGCCACCAGGGCGCCGCGGACATCGCCGAGCGCCTGGAGCGCGGCTTTCTGCACGAAGGGATCGAGCGTGGTCTCGATCGTGGAGGCCGTGCCGAGGCGGGGCAGGTTTGCGCCGATCGTGAGCGTGCCGGCTTCGCGGTTGATGAGCGGAGCGAAATCGTCGTCCGTGGCTACTACGTCGTTGGCGCGGATGGCAGCGATCGTTGCGCCATTCCGGTCGAGGACGTACGGCACGTCGCCGCTCGCGCGTGCGGCCACGGCACCTTGCAGCGCCGCGTACCGTTTGGCGTCGACGTGCATCTTGTCGATCGATGCGAACGCCTTCTGCCCCTCCGCCAGGCGATTTGCAGCCACCAGCGCCGCGGCGCGGTAGAGCGGGATATCGGCGCTCTCGCGCGCATCGCGAGAGGCGGCGTCGTACGCGAGAAAATCGTCGTAGCGGTTACGTGCGAAGAGGCGGCGCGCCATCTCATCTTTCGGAATGACGGAGAGCCGCACGTTGCCGATCGCGCCGAGGTGCTGCCGCGCCGCCGCGGTATTGCCGGAGGTAAGGTAGGCGGCCGCCAGTAGCTGGTGATACTGCGCCGGCCAGAGGTGCAGCCGCGACCACTTCTCGCCGATGGCGATGGCCTCGCCGTCGCGGCCGCGCAGCCAGGCATCGCGGCCTTGCACCAACGGAATCCAGGCCACGGCGAACAGCGCCGCGATGAGGATCACCAGAGCGATCAGCAGCGGCAGGACGAATCGCCGGACGCCGCCGCGCGCCCGAGGAACGTCGCGTGATTGGATGTAGTCAGCAGTCATCGGTAAACGATCGAGACCCGATCGCCGCGCCCAAGGTGCAAGAGCGACGCCGCGCTGCCGTTGGCGACGGAGATCTCGATGCAACCGGTCGAGCCGATGATGAGGAATGGTCCCTCGCCGGTGTAGGCCGTGCGGAGGTCGTCGATGCGCTGATCGCCGGCCATGACGGCGAAGAGCTCGGCCGGCGGAACGAGATCGGTGATGCAGTTGCCGAAGCGGTCGATGCGGATGACGCAACCGGGGGTGTAGTCGAATGCCACGCGGTGGTTGATGCGAGGCCCGAGCTGTCCGACCGGAAGACCGTTCGCCAGCGCCGCGGCCACCGGTGCAAAGCGGTCGCGCCCGTGAAAGGTCGTCGAGCCATGTGGGAGGAAGAGCGATTCGTTTGCCACTTCGTAGGCATCGCCGGCGACAAAGTGCAGCAGTCCGTTGTCCGGCGCGAGAAAGATCCTCCCCTCCGCCTCTATGGCAATGATCCGCCGCGCCGTCCCGACACCCGGATCGACGACACAAACGAAGATCGTCCCCTCGGGCCAGTAGCGCACGACGTCGCGCAGAAAGAACGCCCCTTCCCAGACATCGAACGGAGCGATCTCGTGCGTCAGGTCGATGATCCGCGCCTCGCAGCGCGACGCGATGACCCCCTTCATCGCCGCGACGTACGGATCGCGCGTGCCGAAGTCGGTGAGGAGGGCGATGGACATGGTCGTAGCCGGTTGTCGGTATTCGGGTTGCGCGGTCTCGGGGTTGCGCGGTCTCGCGGCCTTTCGCGATTGGCCGCATGATCCGATGGAGCATGAACGCGAAGATCCAAATCATCAAACACCGCGAGACCGCGAAACCTCGCGACCTCGCGACCGCGTCCCCGAAACTATACTTCTCCCAGTGTTCCCCACCGTCCCTCCTCCCGCGCAGCGTCTCCTCGTGTTCGCGCGGCTGCCGGAGTTGGGGCGGGTGAAGACGCGGCTGGCGGCGTCGATCGGCGATGCGGGTGCGCTGGCGGCGTACGAGACGATGTTGCGCGATCTGCTGGCGTCGATCGGAGACGTATCTGCCGAGACGGAGATCGAGATCCTCTGGGCGCCGACCGAGACCGCCAACGGGGCGGCTCTGACCCGTGCGTTCGGTGATTTCCCCACCGCCATGCAGGCCGGCGCCACGCTCAGCGAGCGGCTGGCGATGGCGTTTTCCGATCGCTTCTTCTTTCACGCCACGCAAAAAATCATTGCCATCGGCGTCGACGACCCGAGCCTCCCGCGAACGCTGATCGACAGTGCCTTCGCCCTCCTCGACTCCTGCGAATGGGTCATCGGTCCGGCCGAGGATGGCGGGTATTACCTCATCGGCTGCAGAGTCGGAGCGTTCGATCCGATGATCTTCGAGAACGTGGCGTGGGGGACGTCGACCGTCTTCGCCACGACGATGAGCAGGATCGCGGAGTCGGGGAGCAGCGTGGCCGTGCTGCCGGTGCGTTGGGATGTCGATGTGGCGGAGGATTGGGAGAGGTATTGCAAAAAACCATCCGCAGATGGCGCAGATGTACACAGATAAGGCCGTCGATCATCTGCGTTTCATCTGCGTCATCTGCGGATGAGCTGTTTGCCAATAAACGAACGTTCGTGCTAATTTGCCGCGCACCGAAGGAGGAGAACCCCATGGTGCGTGATTCGATCAACCCCAAGTTCGTCTACCATTCCCCCGTCCACTTCGACGAGCTCGATCCGATGCAGATGCTCCACAACGCCCGCTTTGCCGCCCACGTGGAGAGGGCCGTTTCGGCTTGGTACCTGACCTCGGGGAAGAAGTGGGAGCTGAGCGTGGATGACAATCCCGACCAGTTTCATGTCGTGCGCGAGCTGCGCATCGAGTACATGAATCCGGTCATCGGCCCGGGCACGATGCGCATCGACGTCTGGGTGGAGCGCCTCGGCACGACCAGTTGCATCTACGGTTTTCTCTGCTCCAGCGAAGACGGCCTCACGCCGTACGCGCGCGGCGAGCGCACCATCGTCAAGATCGACCCGCGGTCGCGCCGCCCCGCGCCGTGGACCAATTTCTTCCGCGACCGTCACATCACCCTTCTCAAGGATCTTGCCGCCTACGCATGAAGGGAGCGCGCACAAAGCACGGCATTCTCGAGCGGGCGGTGGACATCGCCTCGCTGGAAGGGCTTGCAGGGTTGACCATCGGCCGCCTGGCCGAGGAGCTGGAGATGTCGAAGAGCGGGCTGTTTGCGCACTTCGGATCGAAGGAGGAACTGCAACTGGCCACGGTCGAAGCGGCCCAGCAGCGCTTCGTCAATGAGATGTTCCGGCCGGCCTTGAAGGCCGCGCGCGGCTACCCGCGCCTGCTGGCCATCTGCCGCTCGTGGCTCGACTACATCAAGCGCGACGTCTTTCCAGGCGGCTGCTTCTTCGCCGCCGCCTCATTCGAGTTCGACGGCCGCCCCGGCCCAATCCGCGACGCCGTAGTCGCGGCGATGGACGTCTGGCTCGATGCGCTGGAAAAAGCGATCCGCATGGCCAAGGAAGAAGGGCACCTCGATCGTGGCGTCGACGTGAAACAACTCGCCTTCGAGATCAACGCCATCTTCTTCGGCGCCAACTTCTCCTACCAGATGCGCGACGACAAACGCGCCATCAGCCGGGCCTGGAAGGCGATCGAGGATCGGTTGGAGTCGGTGCGGGTGGGACGTTAACTGTCATCCTGAGGCGGCGGCAGCCCCAGAGGGGCAGAGCGCGCCGAAGGACCCCCAAGTCGCGGCCAGGACAGGGCGGCGGCTCTCGACTCTCCCCCGCCCTTCCCTGGTTTCGATCTGGGGGTCCTTCGACCGTCCTACGCCACTCCGCGCTTCGCGCTACGCGGCTCCGGCGGCTCAGGATGACATAGTTGATTAATGACATCATGATGCTGCGAGATGCTCTTCACCGACAACCTTTCCCGCCCCTCTCCGTAAAACGACCCATCGATCCTCGAAGGAGAAGCCATGCTCGAACTGCGCATCGAAGGGCTGTCCAAGACGTACCCCAACGGGGTCAGGGCGCTGCAGGATGTCTCGCTGACGATTCCGACTGGAATGTTCGGCCTGCTCGGACCGAACGGGGCTGGCAAGTCGACGCTGATGCGGACCATCGCCACGCTGCAGGAGGCAGACGCCGGAACCATCGCTCTCGGCAGTACCCTCGGTGACATCGACGTCCTTCGCGAGAAGGACAAAGTCCGCCGGCTGCTCGGGTACCTGCCGCAGGAGTTCGGCGTTTATCCGCGGATTACCGCCGAGGCGATGCTCAATCACTTCGCGGTCCTCAAGGGGATCGGCAATCCGAAAGAACGGCGGGAGATCGTCGGCGCACTGCTCCGCCGGACGAACCTCTACGAATCGCGCAGGCAGAACCTCAGCACCTTCTCCGGCGGCATGCGCCAGCGCTTCGGCATCGCCCAGGCGCTGCTCGGCAATCCGAAGCTGATCATCGTCGACGAGCCGACGGCGGGGCTCGACCCCGAGGAGCGCGTGCGGTTTCACAACCTGCTCGCGGAGATCGGCGAGAACGTCGTGGTCATCCTCTCCACCCACATCGTCGATGACGTCAGCGACCTCTGCTCGCAGATGGCCATCATCTCCGGCGGGCGGGTGCTGATGAGCGGCGATCCGCAGGCGGCGGTCGGCGAGCTGGAAGGAAAAGTGTGGCGGCGCGTGGTAGCCAAACAGGAGCTCGACGATTTCCAGCGCCACTTCACCATCATCTCCACGAAACTCGTGGCCGGACGGACGGTCGTCCACGCCGTCAGCGACAGCCAGCCCGACCCGAGCTTCACGCCGGTCAACGCCTCGCTGGAAGACGTCTACTTCCACTACACGAGAGCGAACGGCCATGACGCCCATCCCGCGCAGAACGGTCAGGCGGCCTGACATGACCTGGGAGATCTTCAAATTCGAGCTGAAGTACCACCTGCGCCAGCCGCTGTTCTACATCCTGTTCGTCATCTTCTTTTTCCTGACCTTCGGCGCCGTGACCTCGGACGCCGTAACGATCGGCGGCGCGCTCGGCAATGTGAACCGAAACGCGCCGTTCGTGATCATGCAGCTCCTGCTGGTCATGTCGGTCTTCGGCGTGCTGACCACAACCGCGTACGTCGCCAGCGCCGTCAACCGCGACTTCGAATACAACACCGACTCCCTTTTCTTCTCGTCGCCGATCAGGAAGAGCCAGTACCTCCTCGGCCGTTTCAGCGCCGCCTTCATCGTCTCCGGCCTGGTCTATCTCGGTGTGGTCACGGCGATCATGATCGGATCGAAGATGCCGTGGCTGGACAAGGAGCGCCTGGGCGCCTTCGTTTTCAAGCCCTACCTCTTCTCCTACTTCGCGCTCATCCTGCCAAACCTCTTCCTCTTCGCCGCCATCTTCTTCGCCGTGGCCGCACTGACGCGAAGCCTGATGGCGACCTACACCTCGGTGGCCGCGTTCTACGTCGCCTACATCGTTTCGCGAGTCTCGCTGCGCGACATCGAAAGCGAGAAGCTCGGCAGCATTCTCGATCCGTTCAGCCTCGCGCCGTTCGCGCGCGCAACGCGCTACTGGACGGTCTTCGAGAAGAACAGCAGCGTCCTGCCGCTCGACGGGATCTTTCTCTGGAACCGGTTGCTCTGGATCGGCGTGGCCCTCGTCCTCCTCGGCCTCACCCTCGTGTTCTTCAAGATGGAAACCGGCACGGCAGGTGGGAAAAAGAAGAAGAAAACGACCGCCGAACTGGAAGTGCCGCCCGACAGCGCCGGGCTCGCTCTGCCGAAGGTCACCCAACGCTTCGACGCCTCGACATCATGGCGGCAGTACGTCACCACCATCCGCGTGGAGACCCGGTCTATCCTCAAGAGCCTGCCGTTCATCGTCATCCTGCTGCTTGCCGTGCTCAATACGGTCGGCGGCGCGGTCTTCGCCAACCCCATCTTCGGCACGAGCTTCTATCCGGTGACGTACGTGATGACCGGCGTGATCGAGGGCAACTTCCTCTTCTTCGCCGTCATCATCGCCGCCTTCTACGCCGGTGAGATCGTCTTCCGGGAGCGGATGCTCAAGCTCAACGAGGTCACCGACACCATGCCGGCGCCGACGTGGTCGATGTGGGCCGGCAAACTGACCGCGCTCTTCATCACCCTCTACATCGCATTGGCCACGGCCGTGCTGACGACGATCGCGGTGCAGGCCGCCAAGCACTATTACAACTTCGAGCTCGGGCTCTACTTCCGCGGCGTCTTCCTGGTCATCGGCATCCAGCTCCTGATGATCACCGTGCTGGTGTTCTTCGGCCAGATCATCACGAACAACCGCTACATCGGCTTCCTCATCGCGCTCTTTTACATCATCGGCCAGAGCGTGATGCAGGCCCTCCACTACGAGCACCGGCTCTATTCCGTTTTCAATCCACCCGATATGACCTACTCGGCCATGAACGGCTATGGCCATTTCACGCGGCCGTTCGAGTGGCTCAGCCTCTACTGGACGATCTTCGCGGCGATCCTGCTGATCGCCGGACATCTCTTCTGGGTCCGCGGCACGGAGACGGCGATGAAGATCCGGACGCGCGTGGCACGCGCTCGTTTTGACAAGCCGGTCTTCGCCACGCTGGCACTGCTCGTTGTGGCTTTCGGCGCCAGCGGCTGCTACATCTTCTACAACACGAACGTCCTCAATCACTACACAACCGAGGATCAGAGGGATAAGCGCGCGGCGGAGACGGAGAAGCTCTACAAGAAGTACGACCGCATTCCACAGCCGCGCATCACGGACGTCCAGGCGGACGTCGACATCCAACCCGACAAACGGTGGGTCGACATCCGCGGCACGTACACGCTGGTCAACAAGACCGCGCAGCCGATTCGCGACCTGCACGTGGTCATGACGCCGGAGTTGCAGACGTCGATCCGCATCCCGGGCGCGACGCTGGCGCAGAACGACCCGTCCCACGGCTACTTCATCTACCGTCTCGCTCAGCCGCTCGCACCCGGCGCGACGCTGCCGATGTCCTTCACGGTGCAGATCCACCATCGGGGATTCGAGAACACCAGCCGCGACAACACCATCGTCGAGAACGGCACGTTCTTCAACAACTTCGCCACCTTCCCGCACCTCGGATACAACCCCGGGGTCGAGCTGCAGGAGGCGCACAAGCGCCGCAAGTACGGGCTCGCTCCCGTCGTGCGCATGGCGAAGATCGATGACCCGAAAGCGCGCATGGACAACGGCATCACGCGCGACGCCGACTGGATCAACCTTGACACCACCGTGAGCACCTCGCCCGACCAGATCGCCATCGCCCCCGGCTACCTGCAGAAGGAATGGACCGCGAACGGGCGCCGCTACTTCCGCTACAAGACCACCTCGCCGATCCTGGCCTTCTGGGCATACCTCTCGGCGCGCTACGAGGTGAAGCGAGGCTCCTGGAAGGGCGTCCCGATCGAGATCTACTACGACCCGCAACACGCCTACAACGTCGACCGGATGATCTACGGCGTGCAGAAGTCGCTCGACTACTTCACCGCCAATTTCTCGCCGTATCAGCACAAGCAGGTGCGCATCCTGGAGTTTCCGCGGTACGCACAATTCGCGCAGTCGTTCCCGAACACGATCCCCTTCTCCGAATCGATCGGCTTCATCGCCGATCTCCGCGACAAGGAGGCCATCGACTACGTCTTCTACGTCACCGCGCACGAGGTCGCGCACCAGTGGTGGGCGCATCAGGTGATCGGCGCGGACGTCCAGGGTGGATCGATGCTGGTGGAGACGTTGGCGCAGTACTCGGCGCTGATGGTGATGGAGAAGGAGTACGGCCGCGACAAGATGCGGCGTTTCCTCAAGTACGAGCTCGATCGCTACCTCGCCGGCCGCGGCGGAGAGCTGGTCGCGGAGATGCCGCTGATGCTCGTCGAGAATCAGCCCTACATTCACTATCGCAAAGGCAGCCTGGTCATGTACGAGCTGCGCGACGAGATCGGCGAAGACAAGGTCAACGCCGCGCTCCGGCAACTCATCCAAGATCACGCCTTCGAACAGGCTCCCTACGCGACGACGCGCGACCTCATCGCCGACTTCCGCGCCGTGACCCCGCCGGAGAAGCAGTCGCTGATCACGGACCTCTTCGAGACCATCACGCTGTACGACAACAAGACCACCGAGGCCACGGCGACCAAACGTCCGGATGGCAAGTACCTGGTGACGGTGACGATCGAGTCAAAGAAGTTCCGCGCGGACGACCGCGGCAAAGAGACGGCCGTGCCGGTCGATGACTGGGTCGACATCGGAGCCCTCGGCAGCGCGAAGACGAAAGGCAATGAGCCGGTGCTGGCACTGGAGAAGCATCACCTCACCATGCCGAAGGCGACGTTCTCGTTCGTAGTCGCCACAAAGCCCGACCGCGCCGGGATCGATCCGCTGAACAAGCTGATCGACCGGAATCCGGACGACAATACGAAGAAGGTGGATTGAACAAGAACCTTTAACCACAGAGGCACAGAGATCACAGAGACCAAGGATGAAGGCGGAAGGTTGAATGCGCTGTTTGATTCATTCTCTATCCTTCCGCCTTCATCCTTGGTCTCTGTGTCCTCTGTGTCTCTGTGGTTGAATGGTTTTTCACATGCACATCCTCACCTCCGACCAGATGAAGTCGATCGACCGGCGTGCCACCGACCGCTTCGGCATTCCGTCGATCGTGCTGATGGAGAACGCGGCGCTGGCGGTGGTCGACGCCATCGGGGAGCACTATCCGGACTGCGACCGTGCGGCGATCTTCTGCGGAATCGGGGCGAATGGGGGGGATGGCTTCGCGGTGGCGCGGCATCTTGAACAACGGGGCGTCGTGCCAAGCGTGTTCATCGTCGGCGACCGGAAGAAGATCCGCGGCGATGCGGCGGCGAACCTGGCCATCTGCGAGCAACTGGCGTTGCCGTTGTACGACGTCACCGACGACGATTCGCTCAACGAGGCGCTCGTCCATGCCGCGGACGCCGACCTCGTCGTCGACGCCATCTTCGGCACCGGCCTCGATCGCGCGCCGGCAGGTTTGTACGCGGAGGCCATCATTTCGATCGGCGAGTTGTGCTTGCCGATCGTCGCCGTCGACCTCCCCAGCGGCGCGAATGCATCGGCCGCCGAGCCGTTCGAGCCGTGCGTGCACGCCGCCCTCACGATCACCTTCGCGGCGCCGAAGATCTGCCACGTCTTCGAGCCGGCCGCGGTCTTCTGCGGCGAGGTCATCGTGGCCGACATCTCCATCCCCAGCGCGGCCATCGAGGACGAGAACGTCACGCTGGCGCTGACCACGCCCGCGGACGTCCGCCCGCACTTCTCGGCGCGTCTGTCGACGACCCACAAGGGGACGTACGGACACGCGGCCATCGTCGCCGGATCTCCCGGGCGGAGCGGCGCGGCGGTCCTGGCCGCGCGCGGCGCGATCCGCAGCGGGGCGGGACTGGTCAGCGTGGCTACCGATATCGAGACCGCAAGGCTCGTCCACGCCGGCTCGATCGAGTCGATGACGTTCTCCGGCAACGATGTGGCGGGCTTCGTGGCCAACAAAGACGCGGTGCTCATCGGCCCCGGCCTGGCGGACGACGAGGGAAGCTACGCGCGCATCCGCCTGCTCGTCGAAGCGATCGAACTGCCTCTCGTCATCGACGCCTCGGCGTTGAACGCGTTTGCGTTGCGGGCGACAGAGCTGAATCCTCACAAACGCCCGCGGGTCCTGACGCCGCATCCGGGCGAGCTGGCCCGCCTCATCGGATCGACGGCGAAGGACATCAATGCGCATCGCATCGATGCCGCGCGCGAAGCGGCCCGCGCCACCGGCTGCGTCGTCGTGTTGAAAGGCTTCCAGTCGCTGATCGCCGAGCCGGACGGCCATGTGAACGTGAACCCCACCGGCAATCCCGGCATGGCCAGCGGCGGCATGGGCGACGTTCTCGGCGGCATGATCGCCGCGCTCCTGGCCCGCGGCATCGATCCCTTCCACGCCGCCATCGCCGCCGTCTACCTCCACGGCTTCGCCGGCGACATGCTGAAGGAAGAGATGGGCGACATCGGACTGACCGCGGGCGATCTCGCGGAGCGGATTCCGTTTGCAATCAAACGGCTGAACAAAAAATCTAACCACAGAGGCACAGAGGACACAGAGAAAGGATGAAGGCGGAAGGATGAAGGATGAATCAAATGTGCATTCATCCTTCAGATTTCATCCTTTCTTCTCTGTGTCCTCTGTGCCTCTGTGGTGGAAGCTTTTTCTACGTAAACGCCGTCACCCCGTTACCAGCGCGCCCTGCTCGAGCCAATGCGCGACGAGGCGGCGCACGCGGAATGAGTCGGTGGCGAGGTGGCGCTCGCATTCGGCGATGTTCGCGCCGGACGACGCCTTGATCCACACCTCCCGGACCAGCGCCGGATCGTCTTCCTCCGCGTGCGGCGTCGGTTTGACGCTGGTCTTCACCAGCGTCATCTCATCCGGAACGAGGGCGATGAAACGCTGCAGCTCGTCGTTGCGGCGCATCCCTTCCAGGAGCAGCCCCATGACCTCGCGCGGCACGATCTCACTTCGCAGTTTCTCCGCCGGATGCGAGACGAACGAGAACGTTCCGGCCACCGGACGCTCCAGCGCCTGGTAGAGCGCTTCTTCGCCGCGTATGTGGCCCATCTGCGCGTTGAGAAACTTCCCCTCGATGAAGACGAGCTTCGCCACGGCCTGCTTCTGTTTGCTGGTGAGCGTGAGCATCCCGGTGGCGCGCATCTCGCCGAGGTTCTGGACGACGGACGGCAAACCGAAGAACTCCAGCTCTCCGGTGAGCGTCACGCCGCCTTCGGTGCGCGCGGGAGCCTCGGCGGGCGACCACTTCGCAAGAACCTGCGCCGCCGCACGGCCCACGTCGTGATCGGGGAACCGGTGCGCGATGTCGCGGAAGAGGGCCTCCGTTTCTTCCGATCGGGTGCCGGAGAGCGACTCGATGAGACGAACCGTCGATTCCTGCTTCTTCGGCAGCAGGCGGCCGAGCAGCTTCCCGGGGATTTCCTCGCGCAGCGCCTTGAGCAGGACGTCCACGGTGCCCTCGTCAAACGAGAGATCGTGTTGCGCGAGCGCGGCCAACCGGGCCCGCGTATCGCCGAGCAGCGCATTGGCCTTCATCCCGTGCCGGGCGATCGTCAGAAGAGCCGCGGACGTTCCGATCCGCGCCAGCGCGCTGATGATCCGGTCGAGCAGTTTCTGCATCTCACCCGACGGATAGGCCGACGTGTCGTTGCGGAGCAGCGTGGCCTCGAACTCGGCCAGCCGGGTCGTCAACAGCTTCACCGAGGCGTCGGTCTTGATCAGACCGAGTGCGGTGGCCGCTTCCTTGATCACGTAGATGATGTTGCCCGGCGCCGATGCTTTCGCCAGCGCTTCGAATTCGCGGCCGATCGTCTCCTGCGATTCGCGCGTGATCCGATGCAGGAGGTAGATGAGGTTGCGGAGGTAGTAGGTGGCGATGTCGTCGCGCTGCAGCTCGCGGTCCAGCTCATCGAGCGCGGCATCGCGTCCGACCACGCCATACGCCTCGATGAATCCGAGAAAACTGCGCCTCTTCTCAGCGCTCTCTTCGACGCGGAGGTTGCGGAACAAGGTATCGAGACGAAGCGTCGGAAAGAACTCGAGCACGATCTTGACGGCGGCGTGCTTCGCTTTGTTCTCCGCGTATTTTCGCAACTGTACGGCGCTGATCATCTCGACGGCCTCGGCACGAAACGGTTCGACGATGGCCCGGTCGAGCTTCTTTTCGAGAATCGAATCCTCGGCCACATCCAGCATCCAGAGCGCGGCGCCAAGCGCGCCCTGATTGAATTTCTCCACGGCCGCGGTGACGAGCTCGCGAAACCGTTTCATGGCCACCTCGGGACTCTCCGCGAGGTCGATGATCTTCTCCATCGCGCCGACCTGCGACGGTGGCCTGGTCGAGCCTGGGGCGAAATTCGCCACGTCCCACGACGGAAGGGCGCCGCCGAGGATGACAAAGACGTTCTTGTCACCCCCGCCGGCGAGCGGCCTTAGCTGATCGAGATACTGATTCAACTGCTCGGCGGTGTTCGATCGTGTGGCGGCCATCGCCAGAAGCTGCGCAAATGCCTGCGGATCGGCTTCCACTCCTTTCGACCCGGCCGCTTCCCGCTCGCGCGTGAGTCGATCGAAGATCAGCGAGTACTGCTTGGCGGCCTGCGCTTCGCCTTCGTTAACCGGCGCGACGTTGGTGAGGGGCGGCATTCGTGCCGGCGCCACGCTGGTCTGCTGCATCGACGCCGAGGTCGTGCGCGACTGGCGCATCGTGTTCAGGTCGCCACGCAACTGATCGCGCTCCGTGTCCGGGCAAAGCCGCAAGGCCACACCGGTGACGCGATCGAGATAGTTGGCGACGGCTTCCCGGTCGAGGAGCTGCAGCTCGCCCGTGACGTAGATCTTCGTCAGCGCGTGCAGGAGAAGCTGGCCGGCCGCCATCGAACGGGCCTTGTTCTGCTCGGCTGTCCAGGTGGCGACGCGCTGCATCAGCACGTCGGGCGGCTGCGCCATCAACGTGGCCAGCGCGTACGAAGCAGCGGCCGGCGGAATCTCCTCGTCGAGATACCGCTGGAACATAGACAGCGCCGCCGTGACCGTTTCGGACATTCCCTCCGCCGCATCCGCCGATTGCGGAGGGAGTGTAGCGCCAACTCCGCCTCAACTGATCCACCCGCCCACTACATTCACCGTCCATCCGTCCTTTGTTTTCGTCAATTCGAAAACCTCCTCTTTCCACGACTCGTTCAGAACGACGAGCGCTTTCCGGCCGTCGTGACGAACGATGAGGAAGCTGAGGTTCGCGGCATAGGTCGGGCCGAATTTCTTCTCGTACGCATTCATCTCCTCCCGCGTGAGGACGATCACGCGGCGGTTGATGTCGATCGGTGCAAAGAGGCCGCGGTCGCCGACCAGGAAGAGCGCACCATCTCCCACGACACTTGCCCGGACGACGCACGCGTTTCGCTCTTCCGCTGTCGATGGCAGACCGACGACGAGCGCGCCGGCGCCGGTCCGGAAGCCGCACAGCAGAGCAGCCAGCACTTCCGATTCCGCGGACTGACCTCCTGCCGTCAGAACCACGAGCGGCAATCCATCCTTGCCGTCCGCGATGCCATCCCCGTCACTGTCGGCGTCGAACGGATCGGTGGCGATCCGTTCTTCGACGAGATCGGTGACGCCATCGCCGTCCGAATCGCGCCGCAGCGTTTCCCACGGCAATTCGAGATAGAGACCATGCTCTTCGCGTTTGACGCGCAGTGCGACCGGAGGGAAGGTGATCGAGTCCGGATCGATCTCACGCAAGTCAACTTCCACTTCAAGATGATCGCCGTGCGCCAGCGGAAGTTTCGACGCCGGAAGAACGGCGTAGGGCGCATTCTCGCGCAGGCCGGTGTAGAGAGGCTCGTCCCAGGTGCGCCCACCGTCGCACGAATGAAGCACCCAATACGCGCCGCGGCCCACTTCGCCGCTGGGATCGAGCGATTGCGACACGGCAACGCCGGTCACTTCATCGCCGGTTTGCTCCAGCCGGATCGGAAACCAGCCGGGCGGAATGTGCATGGCGGCGAGGTGGGCGTCGCCGCAATCGATGGCCGCGGCCCCATTGCTCTTGATCGACGACGGCATCTTCTTCGATTTGAATGGCTCGATGCGCGGCTGGGCGAGGCGCTTACGAACCGCCTCGTCGGATACGTCGATGGATTGGTTCGCGTGCAGAGCGGCGATCGACGCGGCATTGCGATCGATGGTTACCTGCAGCTCCGCCCGCAGGACCTCGGGCAGGTATTTCTGGGCAAGGAGTGCGACGTCGTTTCGGTCCCAGCGATTCGCGGTGCGCAACGCTGCTATGCCGACGGATTCATAGCCACCGCGCTTTGCCAGTGCTGCGAACAGGGCCGACCAGACGCCTCCGTTTGGCCGCGCACCACTGTTGATGACCTCCGCAAGGATGTCGTAGATGTCCTCGTTGAGCTCCGGCGCCAGCAGCGCCTGCAACATGCGAAGGTCGTTAACCTGGTCATCACGCGGATCGAATCGCTCCGACTTCACCGGATGGACGTTGGCGATGAAACCTTTCGCCCGCGCCGCGTTGCCACAGAGCATCGCGCAGGCTGCAAGGGTCAGGCGAAGATCGAGAGGTTGACCATCCTGCTTGAGCTCACCGGTTGCGATGGCATCGCGGATGTTCTTCGGCAGGGCATCGAAAGTGGCGATGACATCGGCAGCGCGGCCGGCATTCGCCAGTGCCGCGATCTGCAATGCCGCGTCCACTGCAAGTTGACCGGGCGCCACTCCCTTCCATGACTCCCGGAACGCCGCCTTGCCGCCGTCGAAATGCACCGGCCCGAAGGCCGCGGACAACTCGTTGTCGTGATCCTGAATCAACGCTTCCTGAAGGTTCTGGTTCTCCGGATCGCGGTGGAGTGCATCCGCGGCAATGATCACGGATCGGCTTCCGCCGAAGGGAATCGCACCGGCGACCATGGCGGCGTCGGCCGCCTGAGGCAACGAACGAATGAGGGGCAGGTACGCTGCCGCAAATTCGTCGTCTGTCATTTCAGGTGCCAACGACACGTAGAAAGCGATGACATCGCGGTTCCGAGGTGCTTCACGCAGCGCCACGCGCGCCAACTGCTGCGCAACTTCGTTATCCTCGGGTGAGCCAATCATGGCCAGAGCGTTTCGTACATGCGCCTCGACCAGCGCCGCCGCGGCCGGTCGTGAAATCGCCAGCGACCTGGCAACAGCGGCCACCACCACGTCCGCATCGCCCGGCGCGAGGACTGCCCTGCTGACCGCCGCCTGAACGCGCTTCGAAGGAATGTCGGAGCTCGTGTCGGTCTCGAGAAACGGCCTCATTTCTTCGCTCCGGCCGCGCTCGACGGCATGGCGAAGACTGGCGGAATCGGCGAATGCGGACGATGCGATGGAGACAACGGCGATCATCGTGGCCAGGCGCATAAACCCTCCCATGCTCCCTTGGACTGTGACGGGAGGGCGAAAGAAACCGCGATAATCAGGATTGTGAAACGCTACGTCTGCTGTAACGAGTCCGACACCGAGGCCGCCGGCCGTGAGATCGCCCGCACGCTCGCTCCCGATGCCGTCGTCCATCTCGTCGGTGACCTCGGTGCGGGAAAGACCTTCCTCGCGCGCGCAATCGCGGCGGAGCTGGGCGCGAAGGCGATCGAGGTGGCCTCCCCGTCGTTCGCCATCGTCCACGAATACCCGATCGCCGGCGGCGCCCCGATCATCCACATCGACGGTTACCGGCTATCCGAAAACCGCCGCGAGTGGCTGGAGATCGGCATCCCCGAGCTGCTGCAGGGACCGGGGGTGAAGCTGATCGAATGGCCGAAACGGGACTTTGATGAGTTCGAGGATGAGCACGTAGAGATTGCCATCCGTGTGAATGAGGACGAGTGCCGGGTGATTGAGGTCAGCGGCGCCGGTTGAGTCCTATTGGGCGAAGAAGACACCTGTTTCACCGGAGGTGTTGTCGGTTGCGCTTGCGAACGCCCAGTACCGCGCGTTCGGGTCGGACAGCTCGATCGACACCGTGAGGGGGTAGTCATTGCACGTGCTCCCGGTGGGCGCGGTGATGCAGAGGTCCGGCAACGAGATGTCCGCGTAGTACGGGTAGCTTGGATCGTTCGCGTCCCGCGCGGTGATCGGCAACTGATATCTGGCAAACGGGCCGTAAGCCTCCAGCCCGGGAACCGTGACCTGAACCGTTGCTACCAGAGCGGCCGTATTGTCGACGTCATAGATGCGAATGTGATTGCGCGCGTTGAATCCGATCACTTTCGGCGGAAGCCCGCCTGAGAGGTCATATTTCGGGCCCGTTGTAAGACCGAGAATGGTGGACGGGCCATGTTCGAAGCTGCGTTCACGAACGACGGGAAGAGTCGATCGGTGGACCGAACCATCGTGGCCTGTAACAGCAAGCTCAAAGAAAAGACGAAGTTTGTCAGCCCCGGTGCGGTCGAAGTACAGCAAGCGTCCGGCAGCATGTGGTGTGGCTTCAAAGAACCGCACGAAATCGATGCCGGCGGGCTGAGCGCCGAACGAAGCACCGCCGTTCGATGGCGCGGGGTAGAAAGCGACGGGCTCCGAGGCGAAGGCCTGCAACCGAGTCTGGAAGATCGTATCGTTTGCCCCGTGCAGCGATGCCGCGGAAAGAACTGGAAACAAGATCTTTTCGAACGTTCCCAGATCTTGCGCGCGGGCAGAACTGGCGAGGAGCAGGAGGGCGGCGAGAAAGGGTCTCATAATAGTTATTGCTACGGTGAGACCTACCGCCGCGTCTAGGCCGGCACGGCCGGCGGCGTTGGTTGCCCAAGGCTCGGCCACCATCTTCGATCTATCGTTCTGCCGCGCAGACTCCTGGCTTTCTGATTGTCACCCAAGAAACTTGTACCCGAAGCCATGCACCGTGACGATGTACTCCGGCTTGGACGGGTTCGCTTCGAGCTTCTGGCGCAACGACGCGACGTGCACGTCGACCGTGCGTGTGACCGGCGTGGCGTCGTAGCCCCAGACCTTGTCGAGCAGCTCGTCGCGGGCCAGGACGGCGCCGCGGTGCTCGACGAAGTAGCGAAGCAGCTTGATCTCGAGTGTCGAGAGCTCGATGGGCGTCCCTTCGCGCCGCACCTCGGCGCTGCGAAAGTCGACGTGGACGGGGCCGAAGGCGTAGGAATCGGAGGCGTTCGCGGCCATCGTCCGCGAACGGCGCAGAAGCGCTTCGACGCGCGCCAGCAGCTCCATCATCTCGAACGGCTTGGTCAGATAGTCGTCGGCGCCGAGTTTCAGGCCGACGACGCGGTCGACGACCTGGCCGCGCGCGGTAAGCATCAGGACCGGCGTCTGGACGCCGCGCTGGCGGAGATCGCGGCAGACGTCGAAGCCGTTCTTCCGCGGAAGGGCGACGTCGAGGACGATCAGATCGAACGGCGTGCGCGTGCCGGTAGCGAGCGCCGATTCGCCGTCGCTCTCGACCGTGACCGCGTAGCCCTCGGACTCGAAACGGTCGCGCAACGTGAGGATGAGGCTCTCTTCGTCTTCGACCAGCAGAATGCGGCGTTGCAATTCAGGCATGCTGCGCGATCTCCGGCGCCGCTACCGCCGCCGCGCGGGCCGGCAGGCGGAGCGTGAAAACAGCCCCCCCTTCGCGCCGCCTGTCGACGGCCACACTGCCGCCGTGCGCAGCGGCAATCTGCTTGACGATCGTCAGGCCGAGGCCGCTGCCGCGAACACGGTCGGCGCCGCGGCCGCGATAGAAAGGCTCGAACAGATGCGGAAGGTCGCGGGCGGCAATGCCCGGACCGCGGTCCTCGACGGAAATGACAACGACGCGGTCATCGGCCGAGACGCGGATGGCCACCCATTTGCCGGCCGCGCCGTGACGGATGGCGTTGGCGAGGAGGTTCTGCACGGCGCGAGCGAGCGAGGCCGCGTCACCGTCGACGAACGGCAGGTTGCGGTCGACGCCGGTTTCGATGACCACCGCCTGCTCATCGGCCATCCAGCGGCAGGCTGCAATCGCTTCGTCAATGACACCGGCAATGTCCACGGGTGCATAGGGGAGCTTGCGGCGCGACTGCATGCCGCCGTAGGCCAGCACCTGGCCGATCATCTCCGTCAACCGGCGCGATTCTTTGACGATGGCCGTTCCGTAGCGCGCCACCTGCGACGGCTCGGTGACGATGCCGTCGGCGAGATTCTGTCCGGCGGATGACAGCGCGGCGACGGGGGTGTTCAACTCGTGCGTCACGCCGGCGACGAACTCGAGCTGTTGCAGACGCAACCGTTCCGCGCCTCGCAACATCGCCACGAGGGCGAGCACGGTGCCGGCCAGGACAGCGAGGATGCCGCCGGTGAGGATGAGGTTGCGGCGCCGCGTCGCCCCTACGACCTCCTCCAACGGTCCGGCGTGGTAGCGAACCTGAAACTGCCAGCCTGCCTGCGCCGGAGGGGGCGCGAGCAGCATCGGGCCGTCGAACGGCTCACGGCGCAACGGATGCACGCTGAATATCGGCAGGACGAGATCGGCGTGGAACGGCGCGGAACGGTCGTCCGAGCGATAGAGCACGGCGCCGGTGTCCGAAGCGGTGACCGCAACCTCGTACTGGCGTCCTTCAGGCGTATCGAAGTACCGGCGCGTGAGGTCGGGAAGCATCACCCGCGTGATGTAGTCGCGATCGAGCTCGATGACCATGAAGGCGGAAGACGGCATCGGTTGCAGCATCATGACTTTCTGCTGTATCCCCGACAACAGGGCCATTTCCTGGTGATGGCGCTCCATGACCGCGCGCGGTATGCCGCACGGGATGATCATCGCCATCGCTTGCGGGACGATCGGCCGGGTCGGATGACCGCCGGCGATCTCGGCGGCCAGCAACGGACGGACGGTTGCGAGCGTCGCCGGCCAAGGCACCGGCCGAACCGTGCGTGACGCCGGATCGATGAGCTGCGGCGTGTCGAGCTGGTTCGGCGGCACAAAGTAGATGGCCTTGACCATATGCGGATCGCGCGCGGCCGCCGCCCATTCGTCGTAGCGATGCAGCAGCCGCTCCGGCGTGACCTCGATAGGCGCGATCTGGAAGGAGAAGAACATCCGCGTCAACTCGTGATCGAACTCGTCGCTGTAATGGTGCGCGGCGAACTCGATCCCCGCGCGCATCCGCTGGCGCTCGGCATCCGCCATCTGTCCGATCCAGCGGTATTGCAGCGTTCCCAGGACGACGAGCGCCGCGCCGAGGATCACGAGCGAGATCAGCGCTGCGGCGGCGCTGCGGCTCCCCTTCATGCGAGCGAGTCTAGCATCGGCGTTCTCGCGGAAATGGCGGCCGGATGCGGGTTTTACATCTCTTACAAACAGCTTGCCTGCCGTTGATCACTCGACGGCGTAGGATGCGTACATTGCTCCACGAAAGGAACCACAACATGAAACGAATCGTCATCGCACTCTCGGTCGCTCTCGTCGCCACTCTCGCACTTGCTCAGGAACCGCGCCGCGTCTTCATGCACGGCCCCGGAATGGAAGGGGAGGGGATCGTCTCGGCCCTCAATCTCTCCACCGATCAGAAGGTGCAGTGGGACTCGATCCATCAACAGCTCGAGGCCTCCATGCAGCCGCTGATCGACCAGCATCGCGCCGCGGAACAGCAGTTGAACTCAGCCGCCAACGCCTCGAACCCGGATGCCACCACCGTCGGCCGTGCGTATCTGGCCATGCGCGACGTCGACAAGCAGATCAGGGCCGCGCATGAGTCGGCCAAGTCGAAAATCGACGCCATTCTGACGCCGGATCAGAAGGCGAAGTTCGACGCCATCCACGCCAAGATGGAGGGCGAGCATGGACCGATGATGAAGATGCGGCATCTCGAGGGGGGACCGCACGACTAGATCATCAACATCGCCGTTTGCAAAGGCCGCCGCCGAGGCGGCCTTTTTTTTGACAGAATCGGCCCATGAACGAGCCGCGTATCACCCCCGAGGTCATCGCCTCGCATGGTCTCAGCCCCGACGAGTACCAGCGCATCCAGCAAATCCTCGGGCGCGCGCCGAACTACACGGAGCTCGGCATCTTCAGCGTGATGTGGTCGGAGCACTGCTCGTACAAATCGTCGCGCGTCCATCTCCGCAAGTTTCCGACGACGGGGCCGCGCGTCGTGCAGGGTCCCGGCGAGAACGCCGGCGTGATCGATATCGGCGACGGCTGGGTGGCGGCGTTCAAGATGGAGTCACACAACCACCCGTCGTTCATCGAGCCGTACCAGGGAGCGGCCACCGGAGTCGGCGGAATCCTGCGCGATATCTTCACGATGGGCGCGCGACCCATCGCCTGCCTCGACTCGCTCCGCTTCGGTAGTCTCGACGCCCCGCGCATGAAGTACCTCGTCGACGGTGTCGTGCGCGGCATCAGCGGCTACGGCAACTGCATCGGCATCCCGACCATCGGCGGGGAGACGTCGTTTCACCACTCCTACGACGGCAACATCCTCGTCAACGTCTTCGCCCTCGGCGTGACGACGCGCGACCGCATCTTCACCGGTATCGCCAGCGGGGTCGGCAATCCGGTCATCTACGTCGGCTCGAAGACGGGGCGCGACGGGATCCACGGCGCCACCATGGCCTCCGCGGAATTTGATGAGGCGTCGGAGGAGAAACGGCCCACCGTGCAGGTCGGTGACCCGTTCACGGAGAAGCTGCTCCTCGAAGCATGCCTGGAAATCATGGATTCCGATGCCGTGGTCGGCATTCAGGACATGGGGGCCGCCGGTCTGACGTCGTCATCATTTGAAATGGCCGGCCGGGCCGGAACCGGCGTGCGGATGGATCTCGACCGTGTGCCGGTGCGCGAGAGCGGCATGACGCCGTACGAGATCATGCTGAGCGAGTCGCAGGAGCGGATGCTGATCGTGGCCAGGCGCGGCCGCGAGGACGAGGTTGTGCGCACGTTCGAGAAGTGGGATCTCAACGCCGCCGTCGTCGGCGAGGTCACGGACGACGGATTCGTGCGTCTGATCTGGCACAGCCAGGAAGTCGCGGCCATTCCGGTCGACCCGATCTCGACCGAGGCGCCGGTATACGAGCGCCCGATGTCGACTCCGCAACGGGTCGTTCCCCAATCGCTCGATCGTCAACGTCTCGACGACGGCGACCTCACCGACGAGCTGTTCCGTCTCGTAGCTTCGCCGAACCTTTGCTCGAAGCATTGGATCTGGGAGCAATACGACACCACCGTACGCACGAATACGATTGCCCGTCCGGAAGTGCGCGACGCGGCCATCGTTCGCGTCAAGGGGAGTGGCCGCGCGCTGGCGATGACGAGCGATGTGAACCCGGTCTACTGCTCTCTCGATCCCTACGAAGGGGGCAAACAGGCGGTCGCCGAGGCCGCGCGTAACATCGCCGTCAGCGGCGGCCGGCCGGTGGCGATCACCGATTGCCTCAACTTCGGCTCACCCGAACGGCCGGAGATCATGTGGCAGTTCGCCGAGTGCATCCGCGGCATCAGCGACGCCTGTGTAGCCCTCGGCACGCCGGTCGTTTCCGGCAATGTATCGTTCTACAACGAGACGGAAGGGCGCGCCGTGCTGCCGACGCCGACGGTCGGCATGGTCGGCATCCTGGAGCGCGACACCGACGGCTGCGAGATCGCCTTCCCCGAGGCGGGGCTGGACATCGTCCTGATCGGGGAGACGCACGATGAGCTGGGCGGATCGGAATGGCAGCAACGCGCGATGCCCGACGCCGTCGCTGCACCGCCACGCGTCGATCTCGATCGCGAGAAGTCGCTGGTGGCGTTCTTCCTGACCGCATACGAACATCGCCTGCTGCACAGCGCGCACGATCTATCGAACGGCGGCCTTGCCGTGGCGTTGACCGAGTGCGCCATGGACGGCATCGGCTGCCACGTCGAGCTGGCCGGCCACGCAGACGCCATCGACGCCACCGCCCTTCTCTTCGGCGAATCGCAGGCACGGGCCATCGTGACGACGTCTCAGCCTGACGCGGTTCTTCGCATCGCCCATCAGCACGGCCTCGCCGCCATGCGCATCGGCTGTACCGAAGTAGCGACCTTCCTCATCGAACGAAACGGCATCCCGCTGATCCGGACGTCGACGCCGGAACTGGGACGCATCTGGCGGACGGCGTTTGGGTTGCTGCTCGGGGGGGACAGCGTGGATGACGTGATTCGCGGCATGGGCGAGGAGGCGCTGGATATGTTTGCGCAATAGCACGCTCCCATCTTGAGACCATGAAGGAATCGGGTCTAGGTCGATTTCGAGTTGGGTCTAATAAGGCACCACGATCCGGAATCATCGCCGGAGTGTCCGTCCAATTCGCAACGACAACAGCAACGTCGACCAGGAGATGAGCTATGGCCCAGAAACTTGATTCCGTTCTCGTTCAGTTAAGCGGAACGAATACCCGGAACGAGGCCTTTGACGAGGTTCACCGGATCGGTAGACGTGCAACACACGTCTTGAGTCATCGATTTGTTCTAGGCGATGCCAAGCCTGTTTCGTTACCCGAGTCGGTACCGAAGGCTCTTCCGTCGGACCTCAACCTGACCGAGCGTGTGAGCCTCGCAGCAGCGCAACTTCGGAGCACGGTCGAAGACCAAAAGGGACGAAGAAGCCGCAGAAAAAAGCGTACATGGGATCAGGAGCAAGCGTTTTCGCCAGACGCGCTCGATCGGTCCGTCCGGGTCGCTGTCACAAAACCACGTCCCCTCAGTGAATACATGATCGGGAAGGTTGCGTACGCAGTCATCTTCGTGAATGGCCCAGGCAATCGGTCCTTCACCGAAGATGAGATGATCAAACCCACTGCAGACATCCAGGAGGCGCTGAGTTGGTACGCAGATCTTGAACCGCGAGCGCATCTATCGTGGTTTCCAGAGATCCACGCGGTTCCAATCGATGAACCCGTAGACTTGGCGTCCACGGATCTGGAGGCTCTTGAGGCGGTCTGGCGTGATCCAATCATGAAGATTTTCGGCTTCCAAGTGGGCATCGACGGGGTAGCGGCCTTCGCAGAGAGTCTTCGAAAACAGTTGCAAACGGATTGGTCGTTCGTTGCATTTTTCACTAAATATCCGATCGGGGGTCGTGACGGGGCCGACGCGTATGCAGAGACGCCGCGGATCGTAATGGCTGTAGATCACGACGAAGGATTTGTTGCCAGTATCAAAGAGGTCTTCGCCCATGAAGTAGGTCACATCTTCGGATGCCTTGATGAATACGTAACGAGCGGCTGCGTGTGTTCGGAGGTTTCCGGCTATCTCGACGGGCCAAACGGTAACTGTGTCACGTGTAACGGTGCACCAGCGAGCTGCGTCATGCTGCAGGAAGACTTGGAACTGTGTTCGTTTTCCCGCGTGCAACTCGGCTGGCGTGACAGCAACGGCAACGGCGTGCTGGATCCTGAAGATGTCGAAATCACCTTCATCGCAACGGAGACTGACGTCCTCGCGACCCCAGCCTCAGTCCTAGCCCGATAGCTCGTTATTGGTTGACGCCAGCCGAGCCAACAGAACATCTGGCAAGCGGCATGAAATCGGACCAAGATCTGACGTATCGAGCTCTTCCACGCTACACTGAGAAACACGATCTCGAAAATCGATGATTCGTCCGTCAAGAATGTCAAGTATGAAAAGGCACTTAAGGCCAGCAGGGCCGGGGGTTCGTCGCATCATCGTCGTGATTGCAGCCGTCACGATTTTGCTCGTCGGGTGGAAGGTTTCGCGGCCCATTCCTCGCCTTGCCAGAGCCGCTCATAAGCTCGACCACCGGGTTGTCGATGGCCGGCTGAGTGGTTTTGAATATGCGATCCTCATCACCGCTCGTGGATCGGAGTCAGCGTCGCCTGCGCTATTGCGGTTGCGCGGCATCGCCGGCGAGGTTATTGAGACCTCCGCACACTCCACCGATGCCGGTGTCGTACACGCCCGCGGCGTCGCGCAATTGGTGGCGGGCGACGCGGCCGGGGCCGTTCGCACGCTCGATGAGCTTGCCCGCTATGTCAAGTCAAACGCCACGTACTGGAATGATCTCGCCGTAGCCGAGCTCCAGCTTGCGCGCCAGGATGACGATGACGCGACTTTGGCCGCAGCGCTCGCGGCGGCTGATCGGGCGCTGGAAATCATGCCGGCGACCGAAGAGGCGCGGTTCAATCGGGCTCTTGCGTTGAAGCGCCTCGGATTGAGTCAGGCATCGAGCCGTGCTTACGAGAACTATCTGGAAATTGACTCAACCTCCGAGTGGGCTCGTGAGGCAGACGAGAATCATCGCGAGCTCACACCCGCCATATCCGCAGTCGGATGGCAGGAGCTACGCGGACAGTTGGCCCGCGATATTTCGACTGGAGCACAAACCGCTTTCCTCAATACCGTTTGTAGTCACACGCAACTGTCACGAAGCCTTGGCGAAAATCTCGCGTTATCGGCATTTGGAGAAGCCTGGCTGCAAGGGAGAACTGAATTATACGATCGGGAACTCACCTTCGCGCGGGCGGTGGGCACTGCTCTTGTTCGGTGCAACGGTGAATCGATGCTTAACGACGCGGTAGGCGTCATAGACCGTGCAATTTTCGTCCACGATAAGGCTGCAGTCGGAATTTTGGCGTCATCGCACGCTGAGTATGGGCGTGCGCGCCTGGCCAATGCGAAACGCGACGTATCAGCTTCGGAAGCAATGTTTACGGCGCTGCAGCAGCGGTTTACCGTCGGTGGTAGCCCGATGTCCTTCGTCGCAGAGTACTTCCGAGCGAACAACCTGGTCGACAAAGGTCAGTCGGCCGCCGCCGCTGATATAGGCAAACTCTTGCTCACCCGATTGCCCCCACGCTATCCGGCGTTGCGCGCTCAGACCCTTTGGCTGCGGGGAACCGCGCTGGGCTCTCTGGGCCTGGTTTATGAGTCGCTCGGGGCTTACGACGAGGCCCGGTTGCTCTTCCGTCAGATCGGAGAACGTGCCAACGAAATGCAGATTGCGCTGATGGAAGCGAACGAGCTGACAATACTCGGCCGCGATAAGGACGCCTGGAGGTTTCGGCGAGCTGCTGCGGCATACGCAAGCGACGTCGGCGACAATGCTCTGCTCGAGGCCACGCTCGGTGGTGCCGCACGCAACGAGATGCTGCAAGGGCACTGGGACATCGCGCGCTCATGTGTCGACGTCTGTTTAGCGGCAAAACGCAGTACAAATCAGAGCCGCCGAGTCGATGCCCTCGAGCGGCGCGCACTGGCTAACGACCATCTAGACAACGCGAACGCCGCCTCCAACGATCTTGCTCGTGCAAGACTCGCCGCTACGGCGATCGATCCAGTCCTTCGCCAGGCGGCACTTGCTGATATCGACTCCACTGAAGCGATTATCGCTCGCCTGAGGCAGCCGGCACGATCCGTGGAACTGAGCACGCGAGCGATCACGTTCGCAGTTGCACATGAGCGAACTCTTGACTTACCTCATCTCTATTTCGAGAGAGCTGCCGCCTACGCCCAGCTGGGCCGAAAATCGGACCGGCTGGCGGACCTGCACCAAACTGTTGATCTCCTTGACGAGCGCGGCAAACGGGTCGAGCAAGTGGCTATTCGTGACTCATTTCTCGGAAGTTCAGCCGAGACGTATAACGAGCTTACAGCGGCGTTGTGGGATGACCACGATTACCCCTCGGCCTTTCTAGTCTCGGAGCGTGCTCGCGGCCGAACATTACTCGATCGCATCGGTGCCGGCGCGAAGACCCCACCGCTCTCACAGCTTGCCGTGCAAAAGGCCCTCCCCGATGGCGTGCTCCTCTTGCATTACACCTCGCTACCCGACCGCTTGCTCATTATTGGCCTGACGCGAAACGAAGAGTCAACGTGTACGGTGCGAGTCTCCAGGGAAAGGCTCCGCCGAGATGCCGAAGAATTTGGCGAGTCCGTCGAGCATTCACGAGCCGGCAGCCGGATGCTTGGGATGGAACTCTTTCGGCTCCTCGTCGGATTGTCCGTTCCTGATATCTCCGCGTATAAACGAGTGATTTTCGTTCCTGACGACGTGTTGATGGCGATCCCATTCGCAGCACTCGTTGAGCCAAACAAAGGCAGATTTCTGATTGAGAAAACGGAGGTTACGATTGCGCCTAGTGCCTCGATCTATGTCACGCTCGCAAATCAGTATGACCGCCCACTTCGAAGTTCTTTGATCGTTGGCGATGCCGACTTTGATTCGTCACAGCATCCGGATCTGCCACCCTTGCCCGGCGCAGCACAGGAAGTCCGCGGCCTTACACGGCTCTACCCGACATCCGTGGTCCTGACGAAATCGCACGCAACGCCTTCAGAAGTCTTGCGCCTGATTGACAAGGCTGACGTTCTTCACATCGCAGCGCACGTGATCGTCGTAGCGCGTGAGCCGGCATTATCCGCCATCCTCCTCGCCCGAGGCCAGGATGACGACGGACTGCTCTATCTTCATCAACTGACCGACCAACCCCGGCGCAAAGGCGGAATTGCCGTGCTGGCTGGCTGCAGGACCGCTGCCGCGGCCGGTCGCGGCACCATCGATAACTTTGCATTTGCATTCCTTGCGACCGGCTATTCGACCGTGGTCGGAACGCTCTGGAACGTAGACGACAAGACTTCCCAGGAGATGTCAATTCACTTCCATCAGCTACTCCGGCGCGGCCTGGCGCCCAGTACCGCGCTGCGGGAGGCACAACTCGAAATGTTGCGATCGTCCGAGCCGTCGTTGCGAGAACCGCGCTCGTGGAGCGCTTACCAGATCTTCGGATCATGACAATTAGAAAAGGAGTGAATCATGTTCAAGGTAATATTTGAAGGCCTCATCGCCCTTGTCCGCATTCCCAACAGCACCGTCACACGGGCCGTCCTTATCAGAGACGTGGACCACGTTCCCATGCTGTGGGTTGAGAACTCTGATCTTGATCCTTTTCCGCCGCCGCATCCGTTACCAGATCTGCCCGGCGGCCCTGCTTCGCAAACCAGGTTTAACCTAGATACGCAGCTGTTGACAATAGGTCTTCCTTCTGGTGTTGCTACAAAACACGTAGGTGGTTTCGACGATCACGTACCAAATCTCAGTGATGCGCTGCAGGGCGATCAATCTTTGGACGCAGATATCTTCGGCGCCACGCTGCACGCAAACGCGTACGCGTATGTTGATTTCGAAGGAGGAACGCTGGAGCCGGTAACCTGCTTCGATCCTCAAGTAGAGTGGTCTGTCGCCAACGTCAACCTGCCAATTTGTATCGCGCGATCGGTGCTCTTCTCCATTGACTCGGCTAGTCCGGTGACAGTGAAAAACACAAACGCACAGGAGTTCACTGTTACGAATCCAGGTACGCTCCATATCTCGAATAGAAAATATGGCGGCAACCACTTTCTCATGTACCAAAATATTGCAGCGAAGGCCACCGGCATCAGCGAGCCGAAGGAGACCCTCTGGATGTGCGTCCAGTGCTCGCCCACGAATGAGCCGTTTCCCTCTCCGGCCCTACCCATGGCAGGTATGGACATGAAGAAGTCTGGCCATGCTAGCGAACGAGCGACGCAGAGAGTCCAATTTGACCCGACAGTGGAATGCACCAACTCTCAATGGCCATGAAAGCAGCCTGAAATAACGGCTCTGAGCCAGTCGGGCCAGAGCTGTTATTTCTGCGACAGTGATCGCGGGCTCTTTCTTAAATGATCGCCCCGGGTTGTAATATCGCTACTTCTTCCACGACCACCGGCAGTTCCAACGCCACCGCCGCCGCGTGCACCACCGCCGCGATACGCACTGCGTCGTGGACCTGATCCTCCGTCAGACCGCCCTCGATCACCACCGCCTCATGCGAGCGGATGCACATCTCGCAGCCGTTGATCGCGCTCACTGCGAGGCAGAAGAGCTCGAAGTCGGGTTTGTTCGAAGCCGGTTTGGCGATGCGCTGCATCCGAAGGCGGGCAGGCTTCTGGTCGTAAGATGGCTTTCCGATCATGTGCCGGAAGCGGTAGTAGACGTTGTTCATGGCCATCAGCGACGCGGCGGCGAGAGCGTCGTCGATAACGGCGTCGCCGGCTTCGCCACGCGCGTCGGCGAGCATGGCATCGAGCAGCTCGCGGTTGCGAGCGGCGGCCGCCGAAGCGACCGCCACCCCCCACCGCTGCGCCGCCGTGAGCGTGCCGGTCTGCAGCACGCTCTGCAGATTGAGCTTGGTGTCGCGCGCGTTCTCTGGCAGGCGCGCGCGCAGCGATTCGACGGCGCTCATGATGCCTACGCCGCTCCGAGCGTCTGCTGGCCCGGGCGCCAGTTGCACGGACAGAGCTCGTCACTCTGCAGGGCGTCGAGAGCACGGATCACTTCGTCGACATTGCGCCCGACCGAAAGGTCGTTGGCGTTGACCCAGCGGATGATGCCGTCCGGATCGACGATGTAGGTCACGCGGAGCGCCGCACCGGCCTGCGGATGAAGAATCCCGAGTTGCGTGGCGAAGGCGGGCGTGATGAAGACCAGCGGCGTCACTACATCCTTCAGATCGGGATGTGCGACGCGCCAGGCCAGATGCGAGTGTTCGTTATCGGTGCTGCCGCCGAGGACGACGGCGTCACGGTCGGCGAACTCGCCGTTCTTCTTGCCGAACTCGACGATCTCCGTCGGGCAGATGAAGGTGAAGTCCTTCGGGTAGGCGTAGAACACGAGCCACTTCCCATCGTTGTCCTTCGTGCTGATGGTCTCGAATTCCTTTCCCTTCTCGGTGCTGACGGAGGCTTGGAGGCTGTACTGCGGAAACTTGTCACCAACGGTAAGCATGGGCATTTGTCGTTACTCTCCTTCTTGATCTGGACGATGTCGCATTCTGGACGCCGTCTAACTGCTCGCGAAAATTTTTCAGGCCTTGCGCCGTCCGCCCTTGCGAACGCCGTGCATGACCACCTGATAGTCGTGAACCTCGAAGCCCTTCAGCGCTTCGATGTTGCAGACCTGAACCTTATCCCACGGGATGTCGTGAATGGTGCCGCTCTCTTCATCGACGAGATGATGGTGCCTCTCGACGTTCGGATCGAAAACCACACTGTCCTCTGCCAGTGTGAGCGCACGCAGCAGCCCCTTCTCCACGAAGAGGTTCAACGTGTTGTAAACGGTGGCGCGGGAGATGTACGGCACTCGGGCCTTGACCCTGTTCCAGACCAGGTCGGCCGAGGGATGCTCGACGGTCTGGAGGACATAGTCCGCCACCGCCACGCGCTGCGCCGAGGGCTGGATTCCATGGTTCTGAAGAATAGTCACGCTGTCGGGCACGGTGATTAGACTACGTCTAAAGCTGGAGGATGTCAAGTCATGCTTCCAGATGTTCCTTTTGCCGAGGTAAGTTGGCGTCATGCGAAGCCTACAGTTAAGCGAACTCAAGGAAAGACTTGACGAAGTGATCGAGGCGGTGAAGAACGGGGAGACTGTTCAGATCATGGAAGGCCTTACACCGTTCGCACGATTCGAGCCGAAGACCGCGGCTGATCATTCGTCACAGCCCACCCCTGGACAGAGCGCGCTGGAAGCACACATCGACGAGTTGGTACGTCAGGGGAAGGCGCGCCGAGGAACAGGAACGCTGCCCGACGATTTCTTTACCAGGCCGCTGCCGAAATTTGAAGGCGGCAGCGTTCTGGAGCAGCTACTCCGTGATCGAGAAGAAGGTTGGTGAGATGCTGACGTTGCGACCATATCTCTTGGTTCACGCGGAGGCGCGGAGACGCGGAGGTGGAGGATGTGCTCTCTACTCCGTGTCTCCGCGTCTCCGCGTGAAAACCCGACCTTGAAGTTTGCCGTAGTTCCGCTCATTGGTTGGCGGGTAGAGGTGGCAATTCGTCTAGAATCGCCACACCGTTAACAGACACGCATCGTTCCCCTCGTGGCGAGCCAATGAACTGGGAGACCTTTCTTCTCGACAACCTTTCGCTGATCGACGGCGTCACCGCGTTCGTCAGCCGGAAGTACGGCCTCTCGGGCGCCGACGCAGAGGATTTCGCCTCGGCGGCCAAGCTCAAGCTGATCGAGGATAACTACGCCGTCCTGCGTAAGTTCGAGCATAAGTGCTCTCTTCGCACATATTTAACAACCGTCGTCTCGCGCCACTATCTCGACTTGAAGATCCACGAATGGGGCAAGTGGCGGCCGTCGATGCGCGCCCGCCAGGGGGGCGACGCGGCGATCTATCTGGAGCGTCTGGTCAGCCGCGACGGCCTCGGCCTGACGGAAGCGTCGACGATTGTCCGTCAAAAATATACGGAGCTCGACTCTCGGGCGCTGGAAAGGCTGGCCGCATCGATCGTGGTGCGGCAGCCGCGGCGCTCGGCGAACGTGGAGCGGACGGAGGAGATGCGTGAGCCCGCATCGGAGGCGTCAGCGGAAGATGAGTTGCTGAGTGGCGAGCGCGAAGTCGCGGCACGCCGCGCCAGCGCCGTACTGAGCCGGGAACTGGATCGCCTTCCGCCCGAGGATCGATTGATCATGAAATTACGTTTCATCGACGCGATGAAAGTCTCGACGATGGCCAGATTGCTGCACGTTGACCAGAAGCAACTCTATCGCCGCATCGACCGCCTGGTGGCCTCCCTGCGCGAAGCCCTTCTTGCCGCCGGCGTGGGGATGAGCGACATTGGAGACATGCTGATCCATGGCGCCGACGCGCTGCACGTCGACTTCGGCCCCAACGGATCCTCGCAGGTGCCGGCATGACGATGACACTCGCCCATCCCGCCGCCGAGGACCTCGGGCGTTTCGTCGAAGGAACGCTCGATGATGCCGGCCGCGCCGCCGTCGTCACGCACATCGCGGATTGCGATGAGTGCAGGATTGTGGTGGTGGACGTGGCGGAGTTTGTCGAACCGGCCGTCGAGCATTCGGATCGGCGGTGGTGGGTAGCCACCGCAGCGGCAGTCGCGATCCTAGTTGGCGCCACATTCATCTGGAATGCTCAGCGCGACCCTTTGACGCCCGTTATCGAAGCTTCCGCACATCAAACCAAACGGCACGTAGAAGCGCGACTGAGCGGTTTCCAGCACCGTGATTGGAGTGCATTGCGAGGCGGAGGTGATCAAAGTGAGTCGGACCTGCAGGAGTCGGAGTTGATTGTGAAAATCGCAGAGGTCCTGGATCGACAAGGAGATGATCCAAAGACATTGCATGCGAAAGGGGTCGCGCTTCTCCTCGAAGCAACGATAGATAAAGAAAGCAAGCCCAGCGAGATTCTCGAAAAGCGGGATCGTGCTGTACGGACTCTCCGCGCTGCTGCGACCGGTGCACCCACCAATCCCAGATATCAAAGCGATTTGGCCGCAGCGATGATCGCGACTGGGCAGCAAGACCCAGGTAAACTTCAGAGTGCCGTCCACATCTGCGATCAGGCTTTGCGCATCGATCCTCGCTCTCGCGAAGCTCTATTCAACCGCGCTCTTGCCCTCGATTCGCTCGCGAGAGAAACAAACGATAGAGACCAGAGTCAGAAGGCGATAGCTGCCTACGATCTTTACCTCGCCGTTGATTCTTTCTCGCCTTGGGCGAACGATGCCCGAAAGAATCGCGATCGAGTCCAGTCAACCATCCAACCCTGAATTTCCCCGCGCTACACTTCGTTCTGCATCACCTCTCCCATGTTCGACAAGTTCCACGATGAATGCGGTGTCTTTGCCGTTCTCAACCATGAGAACGCGGCGAACATCGTCTATCTCGGGTTGTATGCGCTGCAGCATCGGGGGCAGGAGAGCGCGGGGATTGCCTCGGTGTCGTCGGACCGGAGGCGGTCGGAGACGAACATCGGGGAAGCGAGCGGGGCCTCGAGCGGGACCGGGGAGCAGATCATCGCGCCGGGGGCGCCGCAGATCCACTCCGAGAAGGAGATGGGGTACGTCGCCGAGATCTTCACCGAAGAGCGGCTGCGGCGGCTGCCGGGGGACATTGCCATCGGGCATGTCCGCTACTCGACGGCCGGAGGGTCGATGCTCTGCAACGCGCAGCCTCTCGTGGCCTCCACCAGCAAAGGGCCGATCGCCCTGGCGCACAACGGCAACCTCGTCAACGGGGCCGACATCCGGCGGCGGCTGGAGGCGGACGGCGCCATCTTCAACACGATGTCGGACACCGAGGTCATCGTCCATCTGATCGCGCGCTCGAGGGAGACCGGCCTCGAAGCGGCGCTCGTCGACGCGCTCTCGCAGGTCAAAGGAGCGTATTCCATCGTCCTGCTCGCGCCGGGCCTCGTCTATGCCGCGCGCGATTCGTACGGATTCCGCCCCCTCGTCCTCGGCAGGCTCGGCGACTCCATCGTCGTCTCCTCGGAGACCTGCGCTTTCGACCTCATCGAAGCGGAAACGATTCGTGAGGTGCGGGCCGGCGAAGTGATTGCCATCGAATGTGCCGAGCCGGTGCCGCGCGTGCGCGTCGTCCACGAGTTCGCGGGGCCGCGCGAGGCGCGCTGCATCTTCGAGCATGTCTACTTCGCGCGGCCTGACTCCGTCATCTTCGGCAACAACGTCGCCGAGGTCAGGAAGCGGTTCGGAGCGCAACTGGCGAGGGAACATCCGATCGACGCCGACGTCGTCATCCCCGTCCCCGACTCCGGCGTCTTCGCCGCGCTGGGGTACGCACACGAATCAGGCATTCCCTTCGAATTCGGCCTGGTCCGCAACCATTACGTTGGCCGGACGTTCATCGAACCGAAGCAATCGATCCGAAGCTTCGGCGTGAAGGTGAAGCTGAATCCCGTGCGAGAGATCGTGGCCGGAAAGCGCATCGTCCTGATCGACGACTCCATCGTCCGGGGCACGACGTCGAAGAAGATCGTCCGGATGCTGAAAGACTTCGGGGCGCGGGAAGTGCACATGCGCATCTCCTCTCCGCCGACGACCGGACCGTGCTACTACGGGATCGATACGCCGCAGCGCCGCGAGCTGATCGCCAGCGCGCAGTCGGTCGACGAGATTCGCGCCTTCATCGAAGCCGATTCCCTCGGCTATCTTTCCGAAGAAGGCATGCTCGCGGCCGTGCGCAACGATGACGATCCGCGGCGTCTCTACTGCACGGCGTGCTTCACCGGAAAGTACCCGGTGCTGCACGAAGAGAGCGAAGCGGTCCTACAGGCGTGATTGCACGGCGCGATCGGCGAAGTGATGGTCCGCCAGCCGCTCCGGCAGCACCGCGGCGGAAACCGGCCGGCTGAACAGATAGCCTTGCGCGGCGTCGCAGTTGCGGCGGCGGAGGAACGAGAGCTGCTCCTCGGTCTCGACACCTTCGGCGATCACGCGCAGCTTGAGGGCGCGGGCGATGCCAACGACGGCGGAGACGATGGCGGCGTCGCCCTCGCTCGTGGCGAGATCGCGGATGAAGGCGCGATCGATCTTCACCGCCGTGATCGGGAAGCGCTTCAGGTAGTTGAGCGATGAATAGCCGGTGCCGAAGTCGTCGATGGCGATGGAGACGCCGAGATCGCGGAGCGCCTGCAGTACTTCCACCGTGGCCTCGGCATTCTGCATCGCCGCGGTCTCGGTGATCTCCAGTTCGAGCGCGGCGGCATCGAGACCGGTCTCCGCGAGAACGCGGCGGACGCTTTGAACGATGTCGTATTGCTGGAACTGCCGCAGCGAAAGATTGACGGCCATGAGAGGCAGCTCGATGCCGGCGTCGAGCCACGCGCGCATCTGGCTGCAGGCGGTGTGAAGGACCCACTCGCCCAGCGGCAGGATGAGGCGGCTCTCTTCCGCCATGGGGATGAATGCCGACGGATGCACCAGTCCCCGCTCCGGATCGTTCCAGCGCACCAGCGCTTCCACTCCGACCACGGCGCCGCTGGTCAGGCTCACCTGCGGCTGGTAATGAAGAACGAGCTGCCCCTCGGCGATGGCGCGCCGCAGGCGGGTCTCGAGCGACAGCCGCTCGACGGCGCGGCGCTTCATGTCATCGGTGCAGAGCTGGTACGTGTTGCGGCCGGCCTCCTTGGCGCGGTACATGGCGCTGTCGGCATTGCGCAGCAGCGCCTCGGCATCGGAACCGTCATCGGGGAAAAGAGCGATCCCGATGCTGGCAGAGACTTCGACCGAGGTTCCGGCGATGGTCAGCGGTTGTTCGACAGCTTTGATGATCTTCTCGGCCACGTTGACCGCATCCTCGGGGTGACGGAGCTCGGCCAGGATGATCGTGAACTCATCGCCGCCGAGGCGCGCCACCGTGTCATCGTCGCGCACGTTGGCGCGAAGGCGGATGGCCATCTCCTGCAGAAGCTCGTCTCCGGCCTCGTGGCCGAGCGTGTCGTTGATCGACTTGAAATGATCGAGATCGACGAACATCACCGCCAGCGGCTTGCCGGAACGGCGCGCCCGCGAAATGCTCTGGGTCAGGCGATCGGCGAACAGTTTGCGGTTCGGCAGATGCGTCAGGACGTCGTGGTAGGCATGAAACTCGATCTGTTCCTCGGCGCGCTTCCGGTCGCTGATGTCGACGACGGTCGTATGGATGCGATCCCCGGCCATCGTCAGGTTCATCAGTCCCCAGATGGCCAGGCCGTCCTTCTTCCGCAGCTCGAGCTCCACGCTGTTGAGCGTCGGCGAGTCGGCCAACACCGACAGGAGATCCGTTCGTTGTGACGGGCGCGCGTAGAGCCGGCCGGCCTCGAGACCGATCAGCTCCGAACGCGCATACCCGAGCATCGACGCGAAGGTCAGGTTGCAGTCGACGATGGCGCCGGAGACCGTGCTCACGCAGACGCCGGCCGCGTTCTGCTCGAACAACAGGCGGTACCGCAGCTCGGAGTCGCGCAGCGCGGCCTCGGCGGCAAAGCGCGAGGAAACATCACGGAAGCTCCAGACCCTGACGTTGGCGATGCCCTCAACCGCCCTGCCGGTCGAGTAGCGCTCGAAGCGGCGACCGTCTTTGAACTCGAGCAGCTCGAAACTCTCCGCCTCGGGTTGCGCATAGAGAGTGTCGATCGTGCGAAGGAAGTGCTCCGGGTCGATGAGCTGGTCGAGAACAAAATCGATGAGACCGCGGTCATCGTCGCTCGTCTCGAGCAGTTGCGGCGGGATGCGCCACATCTCGACGAAGCGCTGGTTGTGGGTAAGGATGCGGCCGCCGTCGCCGATGACCAGGATGCCGTCCGCGGTGGAGTCAAGCGTGGACTCCAGAAGCGTCACCGCCCTCCGCACCTCCCGCTCCGCATCCTTCTGTTCGCGCATGTCGCGGCCCAGAATGACCACTCCCGCCGGCTCGCTGTGCTGGACGACCGGAGCGAGCGACATCATCAGATCGACCTGGTGCCCGTCGCTGCCGGCGAAGCGGCGCTCGATGTTCCGGATGCTGCGGCGGCGGAATGACTCGGAGAACGGATCGTCCTCGCCCGCGGCGAGCAGCTCTCCGAACTGCCGCCCGACGAGACTGTCCGCGGGGTAGCCGAGCACCCGTTCGGCAGCGGCATTGGCGAACTCGATGCGCCCATCGCGATCGCAGACGAAGAGGACGTCCGCCATCGTGCCGATGATCTCGCGCGCGGCGAGCGATGGCGTGATCGCCACCAGGTCGTACCTGCGGAAAGCGATGGCGACGATCACCACAAATCCGAGGAGCGCGGCGTAGCCGAACGGGTAGACGGCGATTCCGAACTTCGGCAGGTAATCGACACATCCGAGATAGGCGACGGCGAAGGCGATGAGCAGCAGCCGGATCCGCTTCTTCTCGATGCCGCGCGACTTCGGGTAGGCCCGAAGAAACTCGGCGAGCGCGACGACGAGATAGCCGAAGAAGAACAGGAGGAACGGCAGGGCGACGAAAGCGCTGTAACGCGGATAGAAGCCCCACCAGAAGTGCTGCACCCGCTCGACGAGCAGGCCGGTCACGGCCAGCGCGGAGAAAACGGCAGCGGTCACCCAACCCGCGATGATCGCGCCGCGCCGCTCCCTGGCGATGCGAAGCATCTCCGCGGTGAAGTGATAAATCGACGGAGCCAGAAACGGAACGCCGAGGTAGGCCGCGCGCGCCCAGAACAGCGCCGTCGCGGCGTCCTTCGCGCAATACATGAATGTAAAGGCGACCAGCCACACCGAGGCCGACACCGCAAGGGCGAAGAATGCGCCCGCCACACGCGAGGCACGGCGCGCCAGAACGCCTGCCCCGAACACGAGCATCAGCGCCGCCGTGACAAGCGTTGGCACCGCAAACGGCGAAATGCCGTAGCGGGTCGAATCGAGGATGTGGAGCACCGGACCTCTCTCTGTCTACCTGGGAAGCGACAGTTTGATGGACATGAGTCTATTTGTCGAACCCGGTGGGGTAATTTGCGGGTTCCGTGCCGCTGGGCCGGCACGGCCGGCAGCGTTTGGTTGCCCAAGGCTCTGCCGCCATCTTCGTCACTCCGCGTCTCCGCGTGAACAGGTTTCCTTTCCAACGCCCCGTGCATCCAACGGGGCATGAAACGCTTCGACCCGCGGCTCTACCAGATCGGCGCGCTCACGCTGCTGCTTCTGTACGGTATCTTCGCGCTGAACTTCGACATCACACTCCTTCGTGCCGCGCTGCTGGTCGCGACCGCGATCGGGACGCAGGCGCTCTTCGCGCGGATGAACGGCGTCGCATTCGATCCGCGCAGCGCGGCGATCTCGGGACTCTCGCTCTCTCTTCTGCTGCGCAGCGAATCGATGATTCTGCTCCTCGCCGGGGCGGTCATCGCCGTCGCCAGCAAGTTCGTCGTTCGCATTCACGGGAAACATGTCTTCAATCCGACCAACATCGCCATCGTGGTGCTGATGCTGGCGTCGAAGCACGTCTGGGTCTCGCCGGGGCAGTGGGGAAACGTCGCATTCTTCGGCTTCCTCATCGCCTGCATCGGCGGGCTGGTCGTCAACCGCGCCGCGCGGAGCGACGTGACGTACGCCTTCATCGTCGCCTGGAGCGCGCTCGTCATCGGACGCTCGCTCTGGGTCGGTGAGCCGCTGACGATTCCGATTCACCGGATCGAGAACGGCGCGCTGCTGCTCTTCACCTTCTTCATGATCTCCGATCCCAAAACCACTCCCGACTCGCGCGCCGGACGGATTCTCTTTGCCGCGCTGGTCGCATTCGGCGGGTGGTATGTCAACTACCGGCTCTTCCGGACGAACGGGATCCTCTGGTCGCTCGCCGCGGCGGCGCTGCTCGTGCCGCTCATCGACGTGCTCCTGCCGGCGGCGCGGTATGAGTGGGGTTGCGGGGTCGCGCGGTTACGCGGTCTCGCGGCCCCACCCAGCCGCGCGACCTCGAAACCGCGAAACCTCGCAACCGCATAAAAGGAGGCAGTCATGTCCAAACGCACCTTCACCCTCATCCTCACCTTTTTCGCCGCGGCGCACGCGTACGCGTTCTGCGGCTTCTACGTCGCCAAGGGAGACGCCAAGCTCTTCAACCGCGCCTCGCAGGTCGTCATCGTCCGCGATCAGGACCGCACGGTCATGACGATGGCCAACGACTTTCAGGGCAGTGTGCGCGGCTTCGCCGTCGTCATCCCCGTACCGACGAAGATCGAGCGCGGGCAGATTCATGTCGCCGAGAAAGCGCTCATCGATCACCTCGACGCGTACTCGTCGCCGAGGCTCGTCGAGTACTTCGATCCTGATCCCTGCGCGCCGCCTCAGCCGGTGGAAATGGCGGCTCGATCCATGAAAGAGTCGATCACCGTCTCGAGTTCGCGCAGACGGGATGAAGCCCTCGGCGTAACGATCGAAGCGAAGTACACCGTCGGCGAGTACGACATCCTCATCCTCTCCGCCACGCAGAGCAGCGGCCTGGCGACGTGGCTCACCGAGAACGGCTACACGTTGCCGAAGGGGGCCGCGAACGTGCTGGGGAGCTATATCCGCCAGAACATGCATTTCTTCGTGGCGAAGGTGAACCTCGGCGAGCAGGCCCGGCTCGGATTCAACTACCTGCGGCCGCTGCAGGTGGCGTATGAGTCGCCCAAGTTCATGCTGCCGATTCGGCTCGGCACCGTGAACGCGAAAGGCGCGCAGGAGCTGTTCGTCTACGTCATCACCACCAACGGCCGCGTCGAGACGACCAACTACCGGACCGTGAAGCTGCCGAGCGACGTCGATGTGCCGCTCTTCGTGCGCAACGATTTCGCGCCGTTCTACAAAGCGCTCTTCGCGCAACAGGTCAAGCGCGAGGAGATGAGCGCCGTCTTCCTCGAATACGCGTGGGACATGAACTGGTGCGATCCCTGCGCCTCCGAGCCGCTCTCGCGCGACGAGCTGAAGAAGCTCGGCGTCTTCTGGCTCGACGCCGGCGGCGGCGTCTTCCTCACGCGCCTGCACGTCCGCTACGACGGCGCGCACTTCCCCGAGGACCTCGTCTTTCAGCAGACCGGCGACCAGAGTCAATTCCAGGCGCGCTACGTCCTCCACCATCCCGCCAAACCCGGCCGCTGTGATGCCGCAGCGGTCTATCGGCAGGATCTCCGCAAACGGCAGGAGCACGAAGCGCGGAACGTGGCCGAGCTGACCGGCTGGAACATCGACGACATGCGCCGGAGGATGCACCTCAACGTGGCCGTCGTCACCACGCCCGAGAAGAAGTGGTGGGAAAAGATCTGGTGATGTTCACCATTCGCTGACGAACCGAACGCGAGGGGGTGCGTACATTGACGCATTCGAAAGGAGCGGACAATGAAACACTTCCTCGCAGCCGCGGCTGTGGCGCTTACCGCCCTGGGCGCGGCAGCCCAATCAATCACCACCCCTCCCTCAGGCGGTAACGAACGTGCCGGCGTCACCCAGCAGATCGGCCTCGTCAAAGTCTCGATCGACTACAGCAGCCCGCACGTTCACAGCCCGCAGGGGCAGGACCGCCGCGGCAAGATCTGGGGCACGCTGGTCCCGTGGGGCATGGCCAACCTCGGCTTCGGTACCTGCAAGGAATGTCCGTGGCGCGTCGGTGCGAATGAGAACACCGTCTTCACCACCTCTCACGACATTCAGGTCAACGGCTCCGCGCTGCCGGCCGGCTCGTATGCGCTCTTCGCCATCCCTCAGCAGGACGAGTGGACCTGGATCTTCTCGAAGAACCACACGTCGTGGGGCAGCTTCTTCTACGATCCGGCCGAAGACGTGCTTCGTGTGAAGGCCAAACCGGAAAAAGCCGAGTTTCGCGAAGTCCTGACCTTTGACTTCACCGAGCGGAAGGACGACCACGCCACCGTGGCCATGAAGTGGGAAGAGCTGGCGGTGCCGATCAACATCACCGTTCCCAACGCCGTCGATCTCTACATCGCCAACATCCGCAACGAACTGCGCACCTCGCCCGGCTTCTCCGACGCCGCCTGGGAGCAGGCCGCCCGCTACGCCCTCACCAACAAACGTCCCGCCGACGCGCTGCCGTGGGCGGAGACCGCGGTAAGCGGCGGCGGCGGCATCGGCCGGAAGAGCTTCCTCAACCTGATGACGCTCGCCGACGCACAGGAAGCGAACGGCAAGGCCGCCGAGGCGGCGAAGACGCGTGAAGAAGGTCTGAGTCTTCCGAGCGCCACCCCCTTCGACATTCACGGCTACGCGCGCCAGCTCATGGCCGCGGGCAAGAAAGAGGAAGCGCTCAAAGTCTTCGAGCTGAACGCGAAGCGCAATCCGGGAGTGTGGCCGGTCAACTTCGGCCTGGCCCGCGGCTACTCGGCCGTCGGTCGTTATCCGGAGGCGCTGAAATACGCGAAGCTGGCCCTCCCGCAGGCGCCCGACGAAGCCAACCGGAAGAACATCGAGGCAGCGATCAAGAAGCTCGAAGCAGGGCAAGATATGAATTAAGCAGTCGTCGTACTCCTGATCAACGAGGCCCGCCGTTACCGGCGGGCCTTTTTTTTGGCAACACACCCTGTTTTGGCAGAAGTAGGCGCGAAAATGGCATTGCGACCGTCGCAGATTGGTAGCGTTACTACCTGGATGCGTTAATTCACGACTGAATTGGAGGGGTTGTTCATGCCGAACCGCGGTCGCTTACTCCTGGTCGCCCTCGTCGCTCTCTCTCTTTCCACCGCCCTTTTTGCCCAGACCACCTACTACTTCAAAGGCGACCCTGCTGATCAGGCCAACAAAGTGGTCAACGACACGGCCAGCGGCACGATCGGCACCGCGACCTTCGACACCTCCCCGCCGGCCGGCGCCGTGCCGGTCACACAGACCGGCAGCCCCCTCACGAACGAGGACTTTGTCGGCAACCCGCTCGGCATCTACTGGTCGGGCCCGTTCTCCGGTTCCGTCTCGGGCGTTCTCGACGTGAAGTTGTACTGGTCGACGCAGAATCCCGAGACGATCGCACTCGGCGGCGCCATTTCGGTGAGCGTCTTCGCCGATCCCGATTACACGGCCGACCGGGCACAACCGCAACGCCTGATCGGACGCGCCATCGTCCCGCTGACCGGCATCAGCGCGGCGCCCGGATTGATCGAGAGTCTCGTCCCCGTCAACGGAACGGTCAACAGCACGCTCCTGATCCAGATCGCTCCCCAGTTCGTCGACTCCGGCAACGGCATCAACGTTTATTACAACTCGACGACCACTCCCTCCAGCTTCTCGTTCCACAGCGCGCCGCAGCGCGTTCCCTTCCCGGCCGCGACTCCGGCCAGCGGACTGCCGCCGCGATTCAGTCTCTTCACGCCGTCCGCCGCGCAGCTCGCGACGGGCCTCGGCACCGACGCCGGCGAGCCCTCCATCGGGGCAAACTGGGTGACCGGCAACGTGCTCTTCCAATCATTCGTCACCACGTTCCGGGTCTCCTTCGACGACTCCTGTCCCACGAATCCCACCTCGACGTGGACGCCCAAGCAATCGCAGATCACCGGGAATGAGAGCTTCGACCCGATTCTCTGGACCGATTCGAAGGTCGGACGGACCATCGTCTCGCAGCTCGTCTTCGCCAGCACGGAGAGCCTCTCGGCCATCACCGACAACGACGGCGACCTCTGGCTCCCGTCGCACGGTGCCGGAATCGCCTCGGGTATCGATCACCAGACCGTCGGCGGCGGCCCGTTCCACCAGCCGCTCCTTGCCGGTGCGTTCTATCCCAACGCCGTCTACTACTGCGCACAGGACATCGCGCTGGCGAACTGCGCGCTCTCGCTGGATGGAGGGCTGACCTACGGGCCCGCCGTTCCGATCTATATGAGCCAGCAATGCGGTGGTCTGCACGGCCACGTCAAAGTCGGCGCCGACGGCGCCGCGTACGTTCCGAACAAGGATTGCGGCGGCCAGCAGGGAGTGGTCGTCTCCGAAGACAACGGCGTGACGTGGAACGTGCGCACGGTGCCCAACAGCATGGCCGGGAACAGCGATCCATCTGTGGGCGTCTCGAAGAACGGCCGCGTCTATTTCGGTTTCGCCGACAACAACAACCATCCCGTCATCGCCATCTCCGACGATCACGGCCAGAGCTGGCACGACGTGAAGGACGTCGGCGCCGCGGCCGGGATCAACAACACGGTCTTCTCCGAGGTGGTGTCCGGCGACGACAACCGCGCCGCCTTCGCCTTCCTCGGCACGAAATCGATCGGTAGCCTCGACGCGCGTACCTTCCCCGGCGTCTGGAACATGTACGTCGCCGCGACCTACGACGGCGGCTCGACCTGGCATCTGGTCAATGCCACCCCGAATGACCCGGTGCAGCGCGGGCCGGTCTGGCTGCAGGGCGGCGCCGAGATCTCGCGCAACCTTCTCGACTTCAACGACATGACCATCGACAAACAGGGGAGGATGCTCATCGGCTTCGCCGACGGCTGCGTCGATGCCTGCGTCCAGGCGCCTGACGCGGCACGCGGCAACTCGTACTCGGCCGTGGCGTCGATCCTGCGGCAGACCGGCGGACGGCGGATGTTCGCGGAGTTCGATCCCGCCGAGCCGACCGCCCCCTCCGCGCCGGCGCTCACCGTCACGCGCAACGGCGCACTGGCCAGGCTGACCTGGTCGGAAGGCAACAACGGCGGCTCGCCGATCACGACGTACTCGGTCCTCCGCGATGGTGCCGCCATCGCCAGCACGACGTCGACTTCCTACACCGACCCCACGGCCAATCCGTCGCAGACCTACAGCTATTCGATCGTGGCCACGAATGCCGTCGGTTCCTCGTGCGGCAGCAACGCGGTCAGCTCGGCGGGCAACGGCAGCTCCTGCACGCTTCCCGGTGTCACGATGATGACCGACGCCACCGGTGACGGCGCGGCGGCTACGAACGCGGCGCTCGACATCCAGTCGGTCTCCATCGCCGAGCCGTATTACTCCGACGGTTCAAAGAAGCTCGTCTTCACGATGAAGGTGGCCTCGCTGGCAAGCGTTCCCGCCGGCGCGGAATGGCGCATCCTCTGGAATTTCCCGACCACGGACACCGGCTCATACTACGTGGAAATGAACACCGATCCGAGCGGCGTGGTCGCCTTCCAGTACGGCACGATCGATCTGACCAGCGCCGTCGTCACCGCCGTCGGCCAGCCCCATCTGCTGGGCGTGTGCGACGCGGAATCGACGTACCTGCCTGACGGCACGATCCGCCTCGTCCTCTCCACCTCGAAGATCGGCAACGCCGCCGCCGGCGACGTCATCGGCGGCCTCTTGGCGCGCACGTTCGTCACCACCGGCAGCGTGGTCACATCGAGCCGCTCCGCGATCGATACCGCCTCGACGACCGGCACCTACCTCATGGTCGGCAACAACTTCTGCGCCCCGCCGGCCGTGACGACGATCGAAGACAACGACTCGCGCATCGCCTACTCCAACGGCTGGCACACGCTGCAGGATGGCAACGCCAGCGCCGGACACTTCCGGTTCGCCAGCGGCAAGCCGACGGCGAGCCTCGCCTTCACCGTACCGTCGAATCAATTCGGTTCGATCACCTACAACTACGCCAGGAGCACGAAAGGGGGGACGGCGGAGATCTTCCTCGACGGCGTATCGCAGGGAACGATCAGTTTCGCCGGGCCTCTCGGTACGATGCAGAACCCGCAGTTCGTTTTCAGTCAGAAATACGGCCCGTTGCAGCCCGGGTCGCACACGCTCGAGATCCGCGGCAACGGCGTGACCTATCTCGACAGCTTCTCGCTGGAAAGCTCGTCATCCAACGCCACGCCGGCCAGCGGTCCCGGCACGACGGCGACGAATACCTCGACCGTCGCGCCCGGACAGGAGCTCGTGTCGCAGATCACCCTGCCGGACAACACGGCGGGAGTCTCCATCGTGGCCTCGGCGCCGGTGGGGATGCCGGTTCGCCTCGCTCTGATCGATGCCACCGGCCTCTCGCTGACGACGGCCGACACCTCCTCCACCTCCGGCATCGCGGTCATCAATCAGACCCTGACTCACGGCGGCGTCTATCTCGTGAAGACGATCAACCTCAGCGCCGGACCGGTCAGCGTCTGGACCGCCACCACCCCCTACCTGACTCGATGACCAATATGTTGACGGCATTCCTGTTCATGCTCGGAACCGCGGCCTCCTCGCCGCGGTTCCCCAACGCCTGCCAGCTCCTCACGCCGCGCGACATCGCCCGCGTGCAGGGGGAGCAGCTCAAGTCCGTGAAGCTGACGGAGTCGAACGAAAACGGCCTGCGCGTTTCGCAGTGTTTCTACGCACTCCCCTCGTTCACCAACTCGATCAGCCTCGACGTCATGCGCGGCAAGACCACCGCGTTCTGGCGCGGCCACTTCGGCAATGCGCTAGAAGAAAAGAACGCTGAAAAGGATAACGATGAGGATCGCGACCGCTCCACCGCCAGGAAGACGGCGCCACCTTCGCGTGAAGCCGAGGAGGAGCACGAAAGCTCCGCGCGCAAGGTGAGAGGGATCGGCGACGCCGCCGTCTGGAGCGGCAATCGCGTCGCCGGTGCCCTCTACGTTCTCAAAGGCGAGACGATCGTGCGCATCAGCGTTGGTGGCGGCGGCAGCCAGGAGCAGAAGATCGAGCGTTCGAAGAAGCTCGCCGAACGGGCTCTCCGAAACCTTTGAGAATCAGAACGTCGCCGGCACCGAGGCGGTGCCGACGACCGCCTCCAGGTCGACGCTCGGATCGAAAAGCGCCTCGGTCATCGACTGCAGCGCGTCCATCACGAAGACGATGCCTCCCGGCGCGTTGGGGAGCGTCGCGTACATATCGTTGTTGCCGACGATGCGATGGAAGTCGATCTCCGGCGGCAGCTCCGCGCGCAGCCGAGCCTCGATCAGGCCGCTCGTCGCCGGATTCCACCCGCCGACGCCGTCGACGAACAGCACCTTCACGTCATCATGCCCGGCCACCTCGCGCGCCTCGGCGCCGATACCGGCCGCGATCACTCTCGCCGTAAACGGATACTTCAACGCCGCCAGCCGCTCCGGTGCTCCGGCAAGCTGTGCCGCCAGCAGCGCACGGAAACGATCGAACGTCATCCGCTCCGATGCCCTGAGGCCGAAAAGGTCGAAGCGGTCACGCGCCATGATGCGCACCTTCCCATGCTCCACCCGAACGCTGGTCGGAGAGTTGAAGTACGGCCGCTCCTCCCCCTTCGGCGTCACCGAGAGGAAGAGACCGATGAGCCGGTCTGTGAACTCGTCGCTCGCGCCATGCTCCTTGGCCGCGAGGTCCGCCTCGATCATTTCCCGATCCTTGGCAAACCAGAGATGCGATGCGTTCGGAGGACGCGAGACGACGGCCAGGTCGATGGCCTCGAAGTCGCCGCCGAGGAGCGTGCGCAAGGCGAAACGGGCCACGGCCAGATCGAGATCGAGATACGGATGGCCCATGCTCTCCGCAACCAGGCGCCGGTAGTCGTCGAGGCGCTCGTTCGCAAAGAGCGGATGGTCGACGGCGTGCAGGGCATCATCGTTCGTCCCGAGCACGCGCGCCAGCAGCGGCGAGAACGGCAGACGGTCTTCGATGACGACGTCACTGTCGTTGTCGGCGTCGAAGAGGATCGGGATCGACGTCTCACGCAACTCCCGTACGAGCGCATAGCGCGACGCGCGCGCGTCGCCCTCGCCGGCGCCTACGCTGAGGCGCGCGCGAAGCGCGTCGTGATCCTTGCGATGGCAGAGCACCGAATACTCTTCGATCGACTGCCCCGGGTCCATGATGAGCCGGATCCGCGTGTCGACGCCACGCCGCACGAACGCTCGCGCCAGCCACGCCGCCTGCGCCAGATTCACACACGAATCCTCGCGGCAATGCATCGACTGCCCGCGTGCCTCGACGAGAAGGATGGCGGTCGTCATCGCCGCGCCTCTTCCCATGTAACGACGCGGAACTGGACATTCGTCGCCGCATCGCCGGCAACCTCTTTGTAATAGGTACAAGGCCGCGTCACATCGTCGTAATACGGCGCAAACAGATCGAGAAACGCCGTCCCCTCGAGCGCCGTGATCGTGTGAACTGTCCCCGGACACTTCCGTAACACAAGCGCGCCATCGTCCTCACCGAGAATCAGCTCGCCGCACGCGCGGGCGCGCAATGCCGCCGCATCCACCCATTCATACGCGCGAACACGCACCCGCCCGCGCAATACTTTCGAGATCACATCCATCTTCGGGTGGTCATGCAGCGGAATCGTCTCTCCCTCCGCGAGCGCGAAGACGCTGGCGTGGAACGACGAGCCGGTCATGAAAACCTCTTCACGGAATCCGTGATCGGCCTCCGGAAGCGCCAGCAGCCGCGCCAACTCATCGGCATCACAACGCAGGCCACGCGTCGATTCCGCCAGCGAGGCGACCGCCTTGTCGCTCCATCCCTCGCGTGCCGCTGCCGCTGCCTCGGCGACGATGCGCCGCATTTCCGGGGTCATGGTCTCCGATGGACTGATGCGCGTATGTTACTTCGTTTTGAGCAACTTCCGACGCATCGCCTCGGCGCGCTCATGGATCTCGTCATACGAATCGCCCACGATCTCGATCTGCCCGAGGACGACTCCAAATTCCGAAATCGGCCTGACGCGCTCCTCGGCAAACCGAAACGCCGAGAACTCCGGCATCGTCGCCGCCGCCTCGTAGTCGAGCAATTTGCCGGCCAGATCCTCATCGAACGTGATGACGTTGAACTGCCCCGCCACCTTCCCAACCGGACGCGGCAGCGAACGCGGTTCGCGTCCGGTGGCGACGTCCGCGACCGCCGCGAAGATGTCCGCGCCGAGGGCCAGATCGTAGATTCCCCCGAAACAGGCCGCCGAACGGCCATTGACCTCGGTCAGCCGCACGCCGTCGTCGGTCAGCCAGAACTCGATGTTGAAGAACCCGCCGTCGAACCCAAACGCCCGAATGGTCTCGATCGTCTTCTTACGCAGAATCTCCGCCGTCTCCCGATCTACGCGAGACGGCGTCGAGAAATTGTCGATGACCCGCGACCCGGCGAACGTGTTCGTATCGGTCATCGCCCAAATCCGGATCTCTCCATCCAGCGACCACCCCTCCACCGTCACCTGACGCCCATCGACGAACTCCTCGACCAGCATCATGTCCGTCGTCGCCAACGGATACTTCGCGAGATCGACCGCGCGCGCGAACAACGGGTAGTACTGCCGCGACCACGCCGGCAACTCCCGCCGCGCCATCTCCATCGCCGCGAGCGTTTCATCGTCCGAGGTCACCTTGAATCCAAGCAACCCCAGCTTCAGCCACGGAGCCTTCAAATACGCCGGGTAGGTCAACTTCGGCAGAGGCTCATCCAGCAACAGCGGCTGACAGCGAATGGGATCGACCTCGGCACGCCTTCCATACAGTTTGTGCAGACAAAGAAACACCGCTTCCGGCGACGGCCCTTTTAACCCCGCTTCTTTCGCCAGCACCGCCGCAATCAAATCGCCGAGGTCGTGGGTGGAGACGACGGCGTTCACCTTCTCGCGCTTCATTACCTCGCGGCAGTTCTCGAGATAGGCAATCGGATCAAAGGCCGGCGAGGCTTCCCAGTGGATGATGCCGGCATCGACGAAATGGAACCGATGGCCCTCGACGCGGGCGAAGGCCCAGCGATCGTAGGAGTCGGGGCAGATTACGAGGATGTGCATGTTTGAAGTTCAAAATCGCAAACGCAGGCCTTCACGGTATCTTCTCCTCGCCTATATATGCTCGCATATAGTCGCTAAAGCCATCATTCCATGTTTGCACCGACGACGAGTTCACTATGAATGTCTCAGCGATGCGCTCAAAGTAGTCTGGTGGCTGATTGAGGTTCACGACGACGACACGATCGAGCGGCTTAGCTCGCATTGACGCCGCGTATCGAATCAACGACCTCTGGTCGTCGTCTGTTTCTGGAATACTCCAGCCGAGCACAAATGCTTCATCGGCCTCCAATACAGCTGTAAATTCTTCTGTGCGGGTGTCTTTCAGGATCTTCAGTGCGGTCTCCTTTCGACGAAGCGGCGCGACAATCCCTAGCCCTACCTGCTGCCCAGGCCAGTTTCCATTCGGATATAGAACGCGTGGCCACAACTCCAACGTGTTCACATATTCTGGGCGCCCAACAGAGTCGACTCGCACAGTGGTAGGGCCGTCACAGAAAGGCATCGCGGCTGAAGGTTGATGGACTGGCAATAGCCAGTTAAGCGACCCGTGTGGCTTGAGTAGACGGACTAATGACTGGCAGACATGCGCACCCGCACTTTGCGCGTCTACGCCATGGTCGGTGGGATCGGCCGTCACGGCATACGGTACTTCAAATCCATATCCGCAGTGCCAGTGCCAATCTTTCACGCTTTCGCTTATCGCTCGATCAAGAAAGAGGTCGTAGTTGAACGAGACAACCGTGTGCTGAGCCTCATTCTTCAGGATGTCTGACAGGAAAGTGTGAAGCAGATCGAGTCTAACGTTCCATCCGATTAGTGAGAAGATGCGGCTGATCGCATATCGGAACCTGATAGGTGCATCAAACACGGCTGATTCGTAAAATTCTGCTCCGACATCCTCACGCGCGAGCAAATCCTCGATCGATTCAGCGGGCAACCTTCTCAGAGCATCAACGAAAGCCCTTACCAACCTCTCATCTCTGTTCTGCGGGTCAAACGCGCGTGCAAGCTCAAGGGCCTCCGATGACTTCCAACCGAAGCGTCCCAAGCGAACCAATCCAGTTAAAGTCAAGAGCGAGACGACGTCAGCTGCCGCGTAATGGGCAGCGACCTTTACAAAATCCGTCAGCAACGGCACAGGAATACCCTGATCTCGTTGAAGGGCCTTGCTCAACCCTGCTCCTACAAAATAGATTGCCTTGCGCACGTTGTTATTTTGTTTCTGCTGACACTCTCAATTGTTCACCCATCCGCAGTCCACGACCTTTGTCAATCCACTCCCTCCTGGTTTGAGTTCTGGTTACGTGGAGAGTGCGAATCGACGTACGTTTACCAGGTCGGAATCGGCAACGCGTCGGACATTGCAAACGCTGAGCGTGACCAGGGCGCAGGTGCGACCCAAAGCCGTGACGAATTCAACCTCAATGCCGTCAGGTTCGCAGATTTCAACGATCGTACCTAGATCACCGAGCTTGAGCCCATGCTCACGCAGATCGCAATTGAGAACCACCGTGTCCAACAGCGAGTATTCCATCAATCTTCTCACTCAGCCAACGATGAGAGGCGCAAGATCCTCGCGCCTGACAGCCGAAAAACCTAACTCGCCTAACACCCGGTTGAATCCGGCGACCGAAAGGGTACCAGGAGTGGTGATCTCCACACCGATCGGTCGTCCGCCTCGGGCGTAGTCGACGATGAGTCCGACCTCAAAGCGTCGGGTTCGTACGCTACGTTGGCCAGGGCGGCGCGGCAGGTAATAATAAGCGCCAATCGCTCGCCCTTGCCGATACGTCACTTCGAGGTCGGCGGTTTTCATCAGTTTCATCGCGCGCTTAGAGATCTGCTGGTGTCAGGCCGGTGCGCTTCGCGATTCGCGCAAGCATTCGAGGGCCAATCTCCTCCTGGTCGTGGAAAAGAGAAAACGACATCCTGCCAGCCGCTGCGTTGGAGAACGCGATGTGACGTGCCCGACTGCCGCTTGATCGACCACCCGATGCGCAGGAGAGCAGCGAGAACGCGCGTGGCCTTGCTTGATGGCCAGTTCATTCGTTGACGGCGAAAACTCCGTGAAGCTCGGGGATGTCCTCGCCGTGATCGAGACGGTCGGCGAGCACCCGGAACGCAAGGGCCTTGGCCTTTGCAACAGCTTCATCGCGCGTCGTGCCGTAGGTGAGGACTCCGGGCAGGTCGGTCACTTCTCCGATCCAGCGTCCGTCGTCTTCCCGTTCGACGTCGACCGTAAATTCGCTCATCAAGCTTATTCTAACGCATCACGAAAGACCGATCGTTCCAGCGATCCGGAGATCTCGTGGGCGGAGTCCAGTAGTGGACTCCACGAGTCCAGTAGCGGACTCCACGAGCCCAGTAGTGGACTCCACGAGCCCAGTAGTGGACTCCACGAGTCCATGAGTGGACTCCACGAGTCCATGAGTGGACTCCACGAGTCCATGAGTGGACTCCGCGAGTCCATGAGTGGACTCCATGAGTCCATGAATGGACTCCACGAGTCCATGAGTGGACTCCACGAGTCCATGAGTGGACTCCACGAGTCCATGAGTGGACTCCACGAGTCCATGAGTGGACTCCACGAGTTCATGAGTGGACTCCACGGGTGCGCCGCATCTGCGGCGCAACTAACAAGCCTCGGAAGGTGACGTCGGCATGGCGGCCACCAAGCCGTCGCTTTCACACTTTTGCAAGCGAAGCCTTGCTTGAAGTCGACAGTTTTGGTGGTTTTAGCCTTGATTTCTCGATGCACATCCACGATTCCTGGATGCGCATTCAAGATTGTTGGATGCGCATCCAGGATTCTTGGATGCACATCCAGGATTCTTGGATACGCATTCAGGATCCTTGGATGCACATCCACCATTCCTGGATGCGCATCCACGATCCTTGGATGCACATCCAGGGTTCTTGGATGCACATCCACGATCCTTCGATGCACATCCAGGGTTTTTGGATGCGCATCCACGATCCTTGGATACGCATCAAGGATCCTTCGATGCACATCAACGATTCCTCGCTCCGTCTCGACGGCAGCACACGGTCGCGGCGTAGGGTTGCCCGCCGAAACGACGAGCCCGGCGCTACACTTCTCCGCCATGCGCCAGATAGCCGCCCTTGCCCTTCTCCTCGTCGCCGTCGCTGCTCACGCCCAGGCGCCGAAGGCCGTCGAGGCCGACTTCGCCGTCAAGGACTTTCACTTTCGCAGCGGGGAGGTGTTGCCCGAGGTGCGTATCCACTACGCCACCATCGGCACGCTTCGGAAGACGGAGCATGGGACGAACGCGGTGCTGGTCCTTCATGGTACCGGCGGGTCGTTGCAGCAGTTCCTCAACGACCGCTTCGCCGGCGTCCTCTTCGTTCCGGGAGGCGTGCTCGACGCCAGCCGGTTCTTCATCGTCATCCCCGACAACATCGGACATGGGAAGTCGAGCAAGCCGAGCGACGGGTTGCGGGCGAAGTTTCCACACTATGACTACGACGACATGGTCGAACTGCAGCACCGCCTCCTCGTCGACGGACTGGGCGTCGACCAGCTGCACCTGGTCATGGGGACGTCGATGGGTGGGATGCACACCTGGATGTGGGGCGAGCGCTGGCCGGACGCCGCGGACGCTCTCGTGCCGCTGGCCAGCGCGCCGGCGCAGATCGCGGGACGCAACCGTATCTGGCGGAAGATGATGATCGACGACCTGCAGCGTAATGACGTCGCCGCCGCGGTGCAGATCCTCTTGATCGTCGGCAGCGCGCCGCTCCAATGGCAGAAGACAGCGCCGACGCGCGACGACGCCGACCGCTGGATTAGCGAACAGATGAAGACGCGCGTGCCCACGACCGATGCCGACGATCTTCTTTACGCCATCGAATCGTCGCGCAACTACGACCCATCGCCGCAGCTCGAGCGGATCACCGCGCCGCTGCTGGCCATCAACTCCGCGGACGATTTCATCAACCCGCCGGAGCTGGGCATCATGGAGCCCGCCATCAAACATGTGAAGCGCGGCCGCTATCTGCTGCTGCCGGTGAGTGAGAACACTCATGGCCACTCGACGCACACGTGGGCGGCGGTGTGGGAGAAGCCGTTTCGGGAGTTTCTGGAGGCACAGACAGGAGTGTCTGTGCCGTCTGTGCCACATTGATCCTGCCGGTTGCACAGCGCGGCGTAGTCGCAACCAGACGTGGATACGGGCAAGATCACGGCAAGCACCGCCCCCTCATCCGCCTTCGGCACCTTCTCCCCCAGCTGAAAAGCGCTGGGGGAGAAGGACTCTCGATGTTAGGAAGGCTCGAGCTCTTTTCGGGGCGACGGCAGTTTGCGAAATCTTCCCGTAACGCGCAGAAACAATGGGTTCGTAGTACAAGCTCAACGGCCGCCGGGCGGCTTTGGCTTCGTCGGCTTCGCCGTCGTGGTCGCGGGGATAGGGAGATTCGGATCGATCGGAAATTGCGGGGGCGGTTCGACCACGATCACGCCGAGGGCCTTCAGCGCGTGCTGCGCCTCGGTGCCGACCAGCGGGAAGAGACAGCGTTCGTCCCATAGCTTGCGGTACAGGTCGATTGCCCCCTCCTTGTCTCCGGCGGCGACGCGTTTCTTCGCCTCGGTGACCCTGGCGTACATCGCCTCGCCGCGCGCGTTCAACTCGTCCCGCACCATCTTCTCGACCGATGGCAGCGCCAGGCGGCCGCCGGAGCCCTCGACGCGGCGGAAGACTGTGCCCTTGGCATCGGCCAGAATCGCCGCCGGCAGCTTCCCGGTCTCGCCGAACTTTTCGATCGTCACCGCATCCTCGGGAAGCACGATCTCGAAATAAAGGCAGCGGTCGGTGGCCTGGATGAGCTCGCGCGAATTGAGCATCGGAGAATTCTCCGATTCCTGCACCGCTGCCGGAAACCAGTAGAGAACCAGCGGTTCGTTGACCAGCGCGCCGCCTTTGGCGTGGAAGTGCCAGGGCACCAGGCTCTCGTACGGATTGTTGGTGCCGGGACCCGATCGAACGCCCTGTCTTGATTGGGCAAACGCTGCCGGCGCGACGATCACAAGAATGAGGAGAAGAGATTTACGCAAAGGGGCCACCTTGGACATGAGCATTGGACGTCTGCTGGCTCTGAACGTTCCTTAAACCCCGCCACCCGACGAAAGCGAGCAGACGTGGTTTGCAAAGACCTCGTTGAAAAGCGCTCCGGGCCGCCGGGCGCGCAATCGTTCGACGATGGCAGGCCCCTCCATCCCCAGCTTGTGAAGGATGAGGCTGGCGATCAGTGCGGAGCGATTGAATCCCATCCCGCAGTGGGAGAGAACGCGATGACCGCTGCGGACCAGGTGCGCGCCGAGGAGCGTCACCGCCTCGAGACGGGCAGGATCCGGCAACTCCTCGTCGTAGATCGGGAAGTAGACGTACAGACACGAGTCGGGAGCCGTGGGGATGTACTCGTCCAGACCGCCTTCGAGATCGATCACGACGTCGATGCCGTGGGAGGCGACACTCTCCCAGTCGGTAATGGCCGGCGAGATGAAGAGGAGTCCGGAGTCGTCGACCTGGAAGAGATTCACCCTGCCAAGGGTATCAAACGAACGCCCCGGTGAGTCGGCTCACCGGGGCGTCATTGATCAGTGGTGCGAGAACGGAGGCAGCAGCGGGGTGACCTCCACGACCGTCATCATGCCGCGATCCTCATGCGCCAGGATGTGGCAGTGGATGACGTAGTAACCGGGATAGTCGACGAAGCGGCTGCGCATCTTGAAGTAGCCGGGGATGATGATCGGAATCGTGCCGCCCTTGCCGTCCGACTTGTTCGCAGCGAGGCCGGATGGAATCGGGAAGACGTCCCACCAGATCTGGTTCTTCGACGACGGTACGACCGAGGGATTGCAAGGCTTCCAGCTCTCAGGATCTCCGTTTGGATCGAGGAAGCACTGCCCGGGGAGCATGCCGGCCTGGGTGGTGACGTACTTCGGCGCCACGTACGTGTAGGCGCCGCTGCCATTCTGCAGGGCGTTCTCCGTAAGCGTCAGGGACGTGTCGCTTTCGATTGACTTGATCGTTCCCGTTCCCCCGTTTGCCGTGGCGATCAGGTATCTGGCGGCAAGCTGCTTGGTGAATGCCGTGCCTGTGCCGGTGACGGTCTTGGATCCGAAATTGATCGCGATGGTGCCGGTGCCGGTGCCGGTGACGCCAGGGAGCGTCACGTTCGGATCAAACACCTCGACCACCTGGAACGGGTTGATGTGAATGTGGAACGGGTGCGCAATGAGGAGCGTGGCATTGGTGATCTTCCACTCCTCAACCTTGTTGAGCAGGACGCTGACGCCAACTTCGCCGTCGAACTTCTTGCCGTTGATCGTGTGAATGGCCGGCACCGTGGGAGGATTGACCTGCGCCACCGTGGCGAAATCGATGGTCTGCCAACCCTTGACCTCGGAATCCTCGATATCGCCCAGGAACGCCGGGAACGACGGCGCGTGATCCATGAACGGCATCGGCGGGTTGTAGGGAGTCCCTGCAACCTTCACGGTGAGCAGGTTGACGACGACTGACGGATTTTCCGGATCGACCTCGTTCTGGACCTGCAGGCTCGCCGTACACGTCGTCAGCGGCGAGGGGCAGGACGGCGCCTTGACCAGCAGGTCGGCGCGGTTGCCTGCAGCCAGCAGGAATGACGAGTTCTGATGTCCCGGCAACTGGTAGTTGTAGTCGTTGAACTGCACGCCGTCCTGGGCGATGCGTCTCCACTGGAACGTGGCCGGCGCACCGTTGATGACGGTCGACGGCGAGAAACGAACGCCGCCCCGGCTGGAGCTATTGACGATGCGCCACATCTGTACTTCGCCGGGACGCATCGTGACGATCGGATTGACCCGTCCGTTCACCGCGAAGTCCGGTCCTCTGTCCGCGCCGCCGGGCGATTTGAGGTTTGGCGAGACGCCGAACTGGTTGATGACCATCACCGGAACCTTCCGGGTGAAGTAGGGACCGTAGGCCTTGTACTTCTCGTTGATCTCGTCGTCGTACTTGCCCTCGATGATGAACGCGCCTGACATGCCGTTGGAGACGTCGATGGCGGTCGATCCGTGTTTGTGCGCGTGGTACCAATGGGTCCCCGGCGCCTGTCCCATCCGCAGCGGATGCGTCGGCAATGCCTCGGAGAGCATGTTGCTCGCCGCGGAGCCATCGCGCTCGACGGCTCCGCCGTGATTCATCGCCGCCATCGGGTCCACCGGAGGAGCAGCCGTGGCCGCATCGTAGTCGGGCAGCTTGAAGCAATAGGGATACGAGCCGAGGTAGTACTGCGGCCAGTTGCCGACATCGAGCTGCGCCTGATTCTTCGGCCAGAGTTTGTTCGCCGCCGGAGTGCTCGGCAGGTTATCGAACTTCATCAGAAGATCTTTCTGGCTTCCCGGCGTGGGGGGGTTCGTCGTAATGCCCGTCCAACTGGGAGGAAGGTCGCTCCACTTGCGCGGCCACTCGACCGGACCGGGGGGCGCGAGCTTCACTTCGCAATCGCCGAAGAACTTGGTGAAGTCCGGGGGAGCGACGTCGGGAGTGCCGACCAGCCGCTTGGAGGAGAGGATCTCCAGGAAGACATTGTCGCCGGTCGTGTTGGGGTTCGTGTGCGTCCCGTGGAAGTGAAGGTTTGCCGTAGTCGAGCCGTGGAAACAGTTCGGGAAGGTATCGCTGATGAATTTCCCATCCGGCCCTTTGACGTTGCCGGGATAAGGAGCAGAGGTGTTGTCGCAGTTTCCGGTGTCGCCCTCATCAACCTTCGTCTTCCCGTCGCTCGATGCGCCGAAGACCGCGGGGTTGACGTTGTTGAGGAACGTCAGCTCGATAAAATCGCCGACGCGGGCGCGCAGCGTCGGACCGACCTGCAGCTCATTTAGGTCGCCCAGCGGCGGATACGGCGGGATGGCATCGGGGCTGCGGAAGGCGCGCACCCATTGCGGCCAGCAGGCCTCCGTCATACCGGGCTGTCCACTGATCGGATTGCGGAACGTCATCCGGTCCCGCTCGGTCGTCACGGTGATCCTGGCGCGCAACCGTCCGGTACCGTTGGACGAAATCTCCGGGATCAGAAGGAGATCCTTCTGCCCCAGGCACGCCACCTGTTCCTGCAACTGGACGATTGAGGATGTCGCCTTTCCGGTGCCCCTGGGCTTGCCGGACCCTGTGCCTGGTCCCGTGCCCTGGGCGTGCGCCGGAATGACCGGGAGCAGCAGCGCCCCCGAAAGGACGGCGGCGGAAATGACCCGTCTCTGATTCTCGAACATGATCATCGAATCTCCTCGACCGCTCTCTCGCGGCCCGTTTACAAACGGTTTGAAAGCGACAGGATCAGATATCCGGGATGACCTGCACCCCGACCACCGTGATCGTGCCGGACTCGCCGGTATCGAGGGTGTAGGGATAGTTCGTTCCCGCGGTAGCCCCGCTCGGGATGTAGTACTCCGGTGTCGTCGAGAGGCCCGGGAAGGTATCGGTCGTCTGGAACGCCGGCACCGCTCCTGCCCCTCCCTGCGCCGGCGCGCTCACCGTATGGTTGACGCTGGTCCTGTTGTTCCAACTGACGAGCGAGCCGGCCGGGACATTGAGCGGGTCCGGCTGAAACGTGGTCGTCCCACCCTCGGAAGAAATATCGACTGAAAAATCGGCCATGACGAATCCTCTCCTCTGCTGACATCGCCTTCGGCGAGCAGCGTCGCCGTCAGGCGGACTCCTGACGGGCTGCGGCCCTGTTCCGTTTCTACGGGGAAGATTGCTGAAGACTTCTTAGACTCGGTTGAGTTCCGTGAATCTATGCCTGTGCGTGTAATCCGTCAAATCTTACTCACAGAAACAGACTTCCTCGGCCGGGCCAACTTTCGTGTTAACCCAGCGTCAAATTCCACGTACAAGCTTGGGGCAACTCGGAGAAACCGCATGCGGAAGCTATGGAAAACGCTGTTCATTCTGGTCGTGCTCGCCGGCGCCAGCGCGGGACTCTACGCGTGGACCCGCAACGGTAAGAAGGGTGACGGTGACTTCAAGCAGGTCGAAGTCACCCAGGGCTCGATCGTCGAGAAAGCAGTCGCCGTCGGGCAGATCCAGCCGCGGCAGAAGTTCTCGGTCAAATCGAAGATCTCAGGAATCGTGAAACGGGCCCTGGTCCAGATCGGCGATACGGTCCAGGCCGGCGATCCGCTCTTCGAGATCGCGCCCGATCCAACGCCGCTCGAAGTCACCGAAGTCGATCGCCAGGTCGAATCGGCCGCGGCGTCGTTCCGGAAAGCGGAAGGCGACTACCAGCGCTCGCTGCAACTCTCGCGATCGGGCGTCCTGCCGAAATCTGACGTCGAAGCAAAGAGGGAATCGTACGACCTGGCCCACGTGGCCCTGACCAAGGCGGAACAGAATCGCGACCTGACGCGCAAAGGCCGGCTGACCATCTCCGGCACCGAGTCGATCATCCGCGCGCCGGCCGCGGGCACCATCCTCACCCGCACGGTCAACCCCGGCGATCCGATCGTTCCACTCACCTCCTACCAGCCCGGCACGGAGATGGCCACGGTCGCCGACATGCGCGACCTGATCTTCAAAGGGACCGTCGACGAGATCGACGTCGGCAAGCTCTCCGTCGGCATGCCGACGCGCATCAAAGTCGGCGCGCTGCCGACCGACGTCGTCACCGGACATGTTTCCCGCATCGCGCCGCAGGCCCAGCAGAAGGAAGGAGCGACGCTCTTCGACGTCGAGGTCGAGCTCGAGCCGAGCAAGATCACGCTCCGCGCCGGCTACTCCGCCAACGCCGACGTCATCATCCGAGAGAAGAAAGACGTTCTGGTCATCCCCGAACGCCTGGTGACCTTCGCCGACGGCGGCAAGAAGGCGAGCGTTGAAGTTCCGGGAAGCGATCCCAAATCCCCAAAGAAGGTCGACATCAAAACAGGCATCTCCGACGGCCTGAACGTCGAAGTGCTCTCCGGCCTGACGAAGGGACAGAAGATCGTGGAGAGGCCGCCGAAGGAGATTTCGTGACGCGGTTGCGCGGTCTCGGGGTTGCGCGGGCGCGCGGCGTGATCGACCAACGCGCAACTCGTGACTCCGAACACCGCGAGACCGCGTAACCCCGAGACCGCGAGACCCCATGAAAGACGTTCTCAAACAGCTCGCCCGCGACCTCAAGGCTGAAAAGCTGCGCACCTTTCTGACGATCTTCGGGATCGTCTGGGGGACGGTGGCCATCAGTCTGATGCTCGCCTTCGGCACGGGGCTGCACAAGCAGCTCATCAAGTCGACGGCCGGACTCGGCGACCGCATCGTCATCGCCTGGCCGGGACTGACGTCCGTCCCGTACGAAGGCCTTGGCAAAGGGCGGCGTATCCGCATCCGCGAAGACGATCTGGCAACGCTGCGCGGGAACGTCGAAGGATTGAAATCGATCTCCGGCGAGTACTCGAACAACATGAAGGTCGTTTACGGAACGAAAACGCTTTCGGTCGATACTTCCGGCGTCGTTCCCGAGTTCGGCACGATGCGCAACATGATCCCGCAACCGGGCGGGCGATTCATCGACGCCGTCGACTTCAACGACCTGCGGCGAACCGCCTTCCTCGGCAACCGGCTGGCCAAAGACCTCTTCGGAGCCACGCCCGCGGTCGGGAAGATGATCAACGTGAACCAGTCGCCGTTCCTCGTCGTCGGCGTCCTCCGGGAGAAAGATCAGGATTCGAACTACAGCGGTCCGGACGACCAGAAGATGTTCATCCCATCCACGACCTTCCGCGCCCTCACCGGCAACAAGTACGTCGACAACTTCGTCTTTCAGGCCGCACACGCGGAGGAGACGAAGCAGGTCATGAAGCGCCTCACCGCCGCGCTCGGAAAGCAGTTGCGCTTCGACGCCAACGACAAAGAAGCGCTGGGGATGTGGGACACGACCGAGCAGTTCAAATTCTTCGACACCTTCATGCTCGCTTTCAACGCCTTCCTCGGCATCATCGGTGTGCTGACGCTGGTCGTCGGCGGCATCGGCGTTTCGAACATCATGAACGTCGTCGTCGAGGAGCGCACTCGTGAGATCGGCATCAAGATGGCCCTCGGCGCGAAGCAGCGCTACATCCTCGGGCAGTTCCTGCTCGAGACGATGCTGGTCACCTTCCTCGGCGGCGCGGTCGGTTTCGCCATCGCCCTCACCATCTGCGCCGTCTTCCCGAAGCTGGGCCTCGGCGAGTATGTCGGCGATCCGGTGGTCTCACCACTCGTTGCGGTCCTGACATCACTGGCTCTCGGCATCGTCGGCCTCGTCGCCGGCTATTTTCCCGCGAGAGACGCCGCCAGACTCGACCCCGTAGTGGCGATGAAACTCTGACAACCGACAGCGCGCAGCCAATGAACACCGACCTTCACGTCATCCTCAACCTCTTCGCCACGTCATCGCGGCTGCAGAAAAAGCGCGCCTATCTCACCATCGCCGCGATCGCATGGGGAACGGTGGCCATCCTCCTGCTGCTGGCCTTCGGCGAAGGACTCAAGCTCCAGCTCGATAAGAACCGGCGCTCGACCGGCGAGAACCTGGCCGTGATGTGGCCCAGCGAAACGACGAAACCGTGGAAAGGAATGCCACCCGGCCGCCCGATCCGGCTGCACATCGACGACGTCGACTTCATCCGCGAGAGGATGCCGGAGCTCAAAGCCGTGCACGGCGAGCTCCAGGCCGGCCGCACCGCGCTCACCTACGGCCGCAAGACCGTCAACGGGCGCATCCTCGGCGTCAACTATGTCTTCGGCGATGACCGCAAGCATTATCCGCAGGCCGGCGGCCGCTTCCTGAGCGTCGAGGACGAAGTCCAGCGGCGGCGCGTGATCTTTCTCGGCGATGAGATGGCCAAGGACATCTTCGGTGAGGAGAAGCCCGTCGGAAAGACGCTGCTGGTGAACAACGCGCCTTACACGGTCATCGGCGTCATGCAGAAGAAGACGCAGATGGGCGTGTACGGTGGCCCCGACGGGAACCATGCCGTCATCCCGATCACGACGTTCCTTGCACAGTTCGGGCGGGATCGTCTCAACGTGATGGTCATCCAGACGGAACAACCCCAGCAGATGAAGGCCGCACTGGCAAAGGTCAACGAGCTGTTCGGCGCGAAGTATCGCTACGACCCCACCGACGACCGGGCTCTGGCGACATGGGACATGGTCAAGAGCGCGAAAACGACCGGCAACATCGCGATCGGCATCCAACTCTTCCTCGGCATCGTCGGCGCGCTGACGCTCCTGATCGGCGGCGTCGGGGTGGCCAACATCATGTACGCCGTGGTCAAGGAGCGGACGCGCGAGATCGGGGTGAAGATGGCTCTCGGCGCGAAGCAGCGCTGGATCATCGCGCCGTTCGTTCTCGAAGCGCTCGTCTACACCTTCATCGGCGGCGCGCTCGGCATCATCATCGCCACATTGCTCGTCTCACTGACCAGCTTCATCCCGATCGAGAGCAACAAGGTGCTGTCGTTCCTCGGCCGCCCCACGCTCTCGCCGGCGATCGGCATCGCCACGTCGCTCATCCTCGGACTGATCGGCCTCGCCGCTGGCTACTTCCCCGCCAGGCGCGCCGCCAGCGTCGATCCGGCCTCGACGCTCAGGTACGAATAGGAGACTGAATGACCACCACCAACGACATCATCATCCGGATGGAAAACATCCGAAAGGTCTACGACACCGGCAAGGTCAAAGTCGAAGCCTTGAAAGGCATCAATCTCGAGATCGAGAAGGGCGAGATGGTCGCCATCGTCGGCCCGTCCGGCTCCGGCAAGTCGACGCTTATGAATCTTGTCGGCTGCCTCGACACACCGACGTCCGGTATCTACGAGATCGGCGGCCAGGCGGTCGCCGGCGTGACGCGCGACGAGCTGGCCGAGATCCGCAACCGCCGCGTCGGATTCGTCTTTCAGGCGTTCAACCTCCTGCCCCACATCACCGCTCTCGAAAACGTCGAGCTGCCGATGCTCTTCGGCGCCGTGAAACCGGCCGAACGCCGCGAGCGCGCCTCGCAACTCCTCGACCGCGTCGGCCTCGGTGACCGTCTCGATCACAAGCCGACCGAGCTCTCCGGCGGCCAGATGCAGCGCGTCGCCATCGCCCGCGCCCTGGCCATGGAGCCCGACATCGTGCTCGCCGACGAGCCCACCGGCAACCTCGATTCCTCCGCCGGCGGCGACATCATGTCCATCTTCACGGACCTCTGGCAGCAAGGCCGCACGATCGTGATCATCACCCACGACCCCGCCTTATCGCGCCGCGCCAGCAGAGTGGTGGAGATCCACGACGGGCGGATTACCTCGGATCAGGCCACGAACGCGGCGGCGTAGGGGACGTCCTAAACCTCGCTCGCCTTCCGCATTTGCCACAACAGGTGACTGAGGTGCGATCGCCGCGACTCCCCTGTCGTCACGATGAGCAGTTTCGTGATCTTCAGCTCCAACGGATCCGTAAGCAACAGGATCAGCATCTCGCGGATGAAGTTCGTGTTCAGCGTAACGTCGTTGTCGGTGCCGACGCCGAGGCGGAGACCCTTTTTCTCCCACCAGGAGAAGGGGTGGTCCTTGTAGTCAGAGAGAGCGCCGGTCAGTTTCTTGTTCGATGAGGGGAGCGAGACCAGCGTCAACCGCTTGTCGATCATGCGGTTCAGGACGTCGTGCTGGTAGTGCTCGACTTCGCGGGCGTGGTGGAACTTGGTCTTCGTCGCCAGGGTCGCCTCGCCGTCCGTTAGCGGCACGCCGCTCAGGAGCTTGTCGCGGATCTCGTCACGACCGTACCAATCCATATCGAACAGCTCGTCGTATTCGCGTGAATTGCGCGCGACCGCCTCGCCGCGGCTGTTGGCACTCAGCACGCGCTGGAGCAAACGGTGGAAGTAGAAGTTGGGATTGATGCCGAGGGAGAGTCCGTGCTCGATGGCGTCGACGTACCAGATGTTCATGGCGTTATCAACGGCCTGGATCCCCTGACGCAGCGTGTTCCAGGTCTCCCCGTGATGGCTGCGCGTGCGGAACCCGTACGCCTGCAGCTTGCGGAAGCCGACGCGCATCTCCTGAAAATGCGCTTTACGGTAGAAACCGCGCTCGTTGCCGACGGTGTCTACCTCGGTGACGACCTCGCGCAATTCGGGATGGTGTTTGAGCAGGTCGATGATCTGCCGCACCTGATCGTCGAAGCTGGCCCGCTTCGACGGATAGCGCGTGGCATCGTAGAAACCAGGCTCCTTGCGAAAGCTCGGCGAGAGGATGAAATGGAACGCCGGCACCTCGCGCTGAAACTGGCGAAAGCCTTCGTATAGCCCCATCATCACATCCTCGGCCGTGAGGTCGCCAATGCCCGGGATCTGTTCCGAGGAGTCGGTGGTCTCGCGGAAGAGCGTGAACTTCAGCCGGATCGAGCCGACATTCGCCTCACGATAGAGACGGCCGGCCATGTGGTACGCGGCCTGGCGATGGGCATCGCGTGTGGTGAGGATCAGCTTTGCGAGGTAGAGAATCTTGAGGTAGCGATCGAATCGATCGTCGTCGCCGAGGCGAATCAGGCGATTGACGTCGGAGGCGCTTTCGATCGGAAGCGATCCGGGTCCGTAGACCTCGGCGATCTTCGCTTCGTAGATCGCGCGCCGCGGACCATCGAGAAGCTTCGCCAGTCGCGGCCAGATGAACTCCGCATCGAGCGATCCGGTGAGGTGAATGTGCTCATCGCGAAACGGAATCGGAAAGGCGCGAAAGAAGTCCGCCAGCGAGCGGGCCACGGCATGGTTCAGGAGAGCTTCGATGGGCGACTCATTGACGCGAAACCGGCCGAGAAGCGCGCGAAAGTCGCGAACCTCGTGCGCGAGAATGTCGTCCGACCCGGGTTGCGGCGCGTGCTCGGCCAGGGCCAGTGTGTCATCGAGCGACAAGCCGCTGGTTTCGCTGATGAGCTGCGTGAAGAATTTCGTCAGGCGAGGAACGACATGCATGCACACGCATGCTATCGCGCCCGGCGCGCCGCGATGACGATCTGGAACGCCAGCAGCGAAGGCCAGAGATTGCAGAGTGATTCCTCCGCGGGCTCGACGATACGCTGGTACAGGCGGAACGCGGACGAGCCGCTCAGCGCGAGGTGATTGCCCGACTCGAGATCACCGGCAAAGCGTTTGCGCAGAAACGGCGCGGCCGATTGAACGATCGAGGCTGTGCCGCGCGTGGCCACGACCTCAAATCCGCAGTAGGCGAGTAAATGGCGAATCGATTTTCGCGTGTAGAAGCGGAGGTGCGTTCGATCGTAGAGGCCGGACCATGCGTATTCGAAGCGGCCGGCGAGCGTTCGCAACCGGTTGTACCAGACGCCGAAGTTGGGTACGGAGATGATCCATGTCGCGTGCGCGAGCGCCGGCAGAGACGCCGTCGCGCGCAGCCATTGCACGGGATCGGCAATGTGCTCGAGGACGTCACTGAGAACGAGTGCATCGACGGCGGGAACGTCTTCCCCCGACGCCATCCACTCTTCTAGCGTCCCGTGGAAGACGCGATCGCAGACCGCGCGTGCCTCTGCCGCCGCTTCCGCGTTGGGCTCGATGCCGATGACGCGCGCGTCCGGCCAGCGCGTCCGTAGGACACGCGCATTCGCGCCGCATCCGCAGCCGACGTCGAGGATCGTCGCGCGCGGTTTCTCGCGGAAGATGTGACGATCGAGCAGCGCGAGCACGCTGCGGTTCGGACGCTCGAGGTACGAGTACGCGACGCGCTGCAGGTCGAGCGGATAGTCGTCGCTCATTGCCCGCGATCGTATCGCACGCCCGTTATACTGCCGGCCGGATGTTCGGTTCCCATCGCACAACTCTCGTCATTCCAGCGCTGAACGAGGAAGAGGGCGTCGTCGCCACCATCGAGCGCGCGCCCGACGGCATCGACGAGGTCATCGTCATCGATGGCGGCTCGTCGGACTCGACAAAGATCAACGCGGAGCGCGCCGGCGCCACCGTGATCGTGCAACTGGTCCGCGGCTACGGGCTCGCCTACAAGACCGGATTCATCGCCGCCACCGGCGACATCATCATCACCGGCGATGCGGACGGAACGTACCCTGTCGAGCTGGCCCCGCAAATCGTGGCGGAGATGGATCGACGGGGACTCGACTTCGTCTCCTGCTCGCGTTTTCCGCTGGCCGACCGCCAGAGCATGGAGTCGCTGAATCAGTTCGGTAACCGTTCTCTCAGCCTCCTCGGCAGCGTGGTTTCGCTGAAATACTTTCGCGACCTGCTGTCTGGCATGTGGATCTTCCGTAAGCGCGCACTCTCGGAGATGCGCGTTGTCACAAACGGCTGGAACTTCAGCGCCGAGATCAAGCTGGAGGCCGCGCACAAGCTCGGCAAACGCTTCGCCGAGGTGCACATCCCCTATCGCGAGCGGGTTGGTATGACACATAACGTGCGTCCCTTTCGCATCGGCGGCGAGAATGCGCTGTTCATCATCTACAAGCGCATCTCTCAGCTCTACCGCGCCTACGCGATGCGCAACAGCGAAGATCAGATCCGCGCACGCCGTGGGGACAGCGCGCCGTGAGCGACGACTCCGAGAACGAGGAGCTCTGGGGAAACTTCTCGCTCGCGAATGAGCTCAACCCCGCGCAGCGGCATCGCTGGCGATTGGTCGTACAAGAGTTGAAAGGTCTGCCGGAAATTGGCGTGGTCGTCGACCTCGGGTGTGGCAGCGGTGCACTGCTGTCGCGGATCGGCATCGCTTTTCCGAATGCGAGACTTGTCGGAATGGACATGGAACCTCGTGCCCTGGCACTGGCGCGACGCCGCTTGCCGTCGGCCGAGCTCGTTCAGGGTGATCTCGATGCGGATACCGGCGCCGTTCCTGTCAGAGGCGCCGACGCCGTCGTCTGCAGCGAGGTGCTCGAGCATCTGGCCGCACCGGAACGCGCTCTCTGCATGGCGCGCGAGATGCTCCGTCCCGGCGGCCGCGTCGTCGTCACGGTGCCGGCCGGGGCGATGAATGAGTTCGACCGCGCGATCGGACACCGCAAGCATTACCGGCCCGAGGAACTGACGGCGCTGATGGCGAGTGCCAGCTTCCGCGACGTCCGCACATCGGCGTGGGGATTCCCGTTTCACACGCTCTTCCGCATTGCCCTGGCGGTTGCGCCGGGGTCGACGGCGGCGTTCAGCGACGCGAAGATCGGAGTCCTTCACCGGGCGCTGTTCGATCTTCTGAATGCGCTCTTTTATCTGAACGTGCGAAGCACCCGTGTCGGCCGGCAACTGATCGCCACCGGGACGCGCGAGTGATTACAACTGATTCGTAATCGGAAAAAGAAAAGGCCCTCGAGTTTCCCCAAGGGCCTTTCATAAATTTTATCCCGGCGGCGTCCTACTTTCCCACACAGTTGCCCGCGCAGTATCATTGGCGATGAGAGGCTTAACTGCCGTGTTCGGAATGGGAACGGGTGTGACCCTCTCTCTATGACCACCGGAAACTTGATTTCGGTGTTTAGGTGAACTGAATACGGGTTGCAGGGATGCACACTGCAGACAACATCAAATCAAGGCATTTATGGTCAAGTCAAACGACCGATTAGTACTGGTCAGCTACGAGCATCGCTGCTCTTCCACATCCAGCCTATCAACGTGGTCATCTACCACGGGTCTTCAGGGAGAACTCATCTTGTGGTTGGCTTCTCGCTTATATGCTTTCAGCGATTATCCTTTCCCGACGTAGCTACCGAGCGATGCCCCTGGCGGGACAACTCGTACACTAGAGGTCAGTGCTTCCCGGTCCTCTCGTACTAAGGAAACCTCCACTCAATTCTCCTCCGCCCACAACAGATAGGGACCGAACTGTCTCGCGACGTTCTAAACCCAGCTCACGTACCGCTTTAATCGGCGAACAGCCGAACCCTTGGGACCTGCTCCAGCCCCAGGATGCGATGAGCCGACATCGAGGTGCCAAACCCTGACGTCGATGTGAACTCTTGGTCAGGATCAGCCTGTTATCCCCGGCGTACCTTTTATCCTTTGAGCGATGGCCCTTCCATACAGAACCACCGGATCACTAAGGCCTGGTTTCCCACCTGCTCGACTTGTAGGTCTTACAGTTAAGCTCTCTTCTGCCTTTACACTCGACGGCTGATTTCCAAACAGCCTGAGAGAACCTTCGCGAGCCTCCGTTACGCTTTGGGAGGCGACCGCCCCAGTCAAACTACCCGCCTGGCAATGTTCCGGGTCCGGATGACGGACCTCGGTTAGAACTCCGGTACTGTAAGGGTGGTATTTCACTGACGCCTCCACCGAACCTAGCGGCCCGGCTTCAAAGGCTCCCACCTATCCTACACATACAGCACCAGAGTTCACTGCCAGGGTGTAGTAAAGGTGCACAGGGTCTTTCCGTCTAGTTGCGGGTAGCTGGCATCTTCACCAGCGCTACAGATTCGCTGAGCCCCTCGTGGAGACAGTCCCCAAATCGTTACTCCATTCGTGCAGGTCGGAACTTACCCGACAAGGAATTTCGCTACCTTAGGACCGTTATAGTTACGGCCGCCGTTTACCGGGGCTTCGGTTCGTAGCTTCGCCTTGCGGCTAACCACTCCCCTTAACCTTCCGGCACCGGGCAGGAGTCAGACCCTATACGTCGTTTTCGACTTAGCAGAGTCCTGTGTTTTTAGTAAACAGTCGCTTGGGGCATTTCACTGCGACTTACCGTCGCTTCATATCGCGAGGATACTAACGACAGCAAGCACACCTTCTTCCGAAGTTACGGTGCTAATTTGCCGAGTTCCTTCACGAGGGATCACTCACGCGCCTTGGAATTCTCTTCCCGTCTACCTGTGTCGGTTTGCGGTACGGTCAGCCCGTGACTGAAGCTTAGAGGTTTTTCTTGGCAGCTTGGAATCACCGACATTGGCCAAAAGAG